>Ga0325400_1002762_pt1 | contig 15577 bp, 8 predicted proteins | sample PopdelMetagenome_2_FD_205662 | JGI IMG/M metagenome (GOLD analysis project Ga0325400, IMG submission 205662) | Populus deltoides microbial communities from Bellville, Georgia, United States - Xylem-PdKOR-R1 | ecosystem: Host-associated > Plants > Phyllosphere > Stem > Wood/Secondary xylem... | reverse complement strand
TAAAAAATGACCTCAAATAAAATAAATAACAATAACAAAAATATGACCAAATTTAAAATATTAAAAAATTAAAGGGGGTGAAATCAAAAACATTTTAAATTTCATAAATTATTCAAAATAAAAAATAGTAATAAAAAGACAATGATCAAATGTGAAGGAAAACGAAATTGAAGGGGTTGATTTGAAATTTTGAAGAAGTTGGTGCTAGATTTAAGGAGAGAGAAGAAGTCATCGGTGCCAAACTAGTGGTGCATTTGGAACACGCTTCTCCTCATCGTATAGGGAACACTGAGATCTTTTAAACGCTGCTTTGCAGATGGTCAAATAACATCGTACGTGGGTTGTCTATTCATTGACGTGTGTTACACAAGTGCCTACATGTTTTTTTTAATAATATTTAATATATAGTCAATTATAATAATACTCATGAATAACCTTTAAATTAACAATAAAACCAATGTAAAAGGAGAAAGAGTTGTGTTGATTTTATCTTTAAGAGCATTAAAGTAATTATACTATTTTGAAAAAAAAAGTAAAAGACCAAAACACCCGTGAGTGACAATCATTATATTTTTTTTATTATAGGGTTAAATTAGTAATTTTATTGTGCAATAAAAAAACAAAATAACTAATCTAACTCTATATAATTTGTAAAAGATATTTGTGTCATGATAAAATGACTACCTTATTTCTATATCTACATCAAATGTTTTGAGGCAAAATTCATCATTATAGTATCATAATAAATATTCCTTCTTGATCCATTAAAATACCCCATTTATCCACTCCTATTTTTTTTTTCTATTTCTCAAAAAAGAAAGAAGGAAAAAAATATAAAATTGAGGAAAGGACTATGTTAAAATAGATTTAAAATTTGAAATATATTTGAAATATAAAATTTGTTTCTTAGGCATATATTGAAATATAAAATTTGTTTAATTTCAATCTTATGTTAAGGAAATTGATGGGGATGAACTTATGAGAGCAATTAAAATATGGGAAAAATTAGCAAAAATTTGAAAGTTAGTGACTAATATGTTAGTTATCCCAGCTAAATATCAGCTTTGACGTCAAGTGTAGAAAAGCAACAAAAGCATACACATGAATAAAGAAGCCAAGACAACCTCAAGGTCCTCAACGTGTCCTTAAAATAAAGAGAGTAGAGAAATTATTTACAGACGAGAGAATATGTGACATTGTTGTTGAAACGGAGAAAATTATAAATTAGCTCTTCTAGCAAAATAAATTAATAGTCCTTCTAATTTAAAAATTAATTAATCAGTCCTTTTTATCCATTTGATGTCCCTTTCCGATTTTCTTTTTCAGAGAAATAAAAAAAGAAAAAATAGAAATTATGAAAAGATCCATCAGAGAAAAATATTTTTAAACAAAAATAATATTAAATTAAACATGATCAATGCTAATTAAGGAATTCCAAGGAATTGATCTAAAGGTTAAGGAGGCCTGCTCATTTTATTAATTTTCTAGGTTCAAACTTCATATCAACATCTTGAAAAATTTATTAAATTCTTCTAAATGCATTGCACTAGTATATAGACTATGCATCTATATATTATATATTACTTGCTCAGGGAGAGATTTAATCTTTTTTTTTTTACTAATATGAGTGTCTGGATCAGTTTGCGTATAATCACAGGGCTCGAATTTGAGACCACAGGAAGAGCAAACCTCTTAGTCCAAAATTCTTATCATTGAGCCACCTACTAAATGGTTGGGAGAGACTTAATCTTTGTTGACGTGTAACGTGTTATGATATCTTTATTGCTAAATAAAAAAAAGAAGGAAAAAAAAGACAAAACTGATAAGGACTAGTTAATTAGATTCTGAAACTATAGGGACTACGCAATTCATTTTAGAAGACTAAAGGGACTAGTTTGTAATTTATCATGTAAGAACGCGGGTAAAGAAGGAAAAGAAAAAAGAAAAGCGAGAAAGAAAGGGAGGAGTGTCTCTGTTTGGATTGTTTGTTGGTTGGTTTTTATTCTTCCGTGAGTTTTTGTGGAGAGGAGGACACTACGCCCTCTTTTTCTCTCTTTCTCCTCCTCTCTAAAAATAAATAAACAAAGAAAAAAAAGAAAACAACTAGGCATACTCTCTCTTTCTCCCTCTAAAACACTCTCCCCTTCACTGCAAAAACACAAATTCTTGGTTTTTTGGAGGGTTTGATAGAGTGACAGCTTTTGTGTATTTGTTGGAATGGGGATTCTGGAAAAGAATGGTAAAGTGTCAGTTTCCTAATATACAGAACGATCAGAGTAAGAAATGGATTTTGATGCCGGAATTCCGATGTCTCGTAGTGGTGGTGGTCTACCAGCTGTAACCGAGGGAACTTCTATGTCACCGTCTTTAAGCGAAGGTTCTCGTTTTCTTTCTTTTCTTTCTCTCTGTTTTTTTTTAATAACAATAATAATAGTAGTAGTAGTAAAAAAAATATATATTAGGAATTAGGTTTGTGTGGTATTTCATTGAAAATAAAATTCATGCAGAAAAGAAAAGAGAGAGAAAAAATGCAATTCACGTGTTGCTTGCCTTTGTGGTGCTAGTTGGGAATTCTCTGTTTTACCCTCTGTCTGTCGTAGATTTTGCTTGATCGTGTCTGAATTTGTTCAATTTCCAGCTTGTTTCTGTATTAAAACATAGGTTTCGTTTTGTTTTTTTTTTTATATCTTGGAGGTAGGAAGAAATTCTGGTTTTTGTCGGTGCTTTTACTTTGTTTGGTTAAACGGTTGGAATTCTTGTCTCTGTTTTAATCACTGTAACATTTTTTTTTTTAATGTTTTGCATGTAATGAATGACAACAATTTCAACTTTTCAAGAATCTAACAAGTTTGTTTTTCTTTATTATGCAAAATCCCAAGTATTTATCCCTCAGTGAAAACTTTTCTCAATTTTTGGACCCTTTACTTTCTAATTGAAGCAACTCTACTTATTAGAGACAGTGAAAACAGAATTCTAGAGATTATAGGAGGAGATTATGGAGAAAATGATTGTTGGGAAATTATTCTCCGTTCTCTTTGATTGATATTTCTCATAGATGTTTGAACTCAGTTATCCAGTTTCATTTTCAGATGCAATGTGGCAAATGAACCTGAGATCGAGTGAAACAATGGAAGCTGGGCCATATCCTGAGCGTCCTGGAGAGCCAGATTGTTCTTATTATATAAGAACAGGCCTCTGTAGATTTGGGGCTACCTGCCGATTTAATCACCCCCCTAATCGGAAGCTGGTATGAGCTGCAGTGTTCTTGGAACACAAACACTACTGTAATTTTTCTACATTTTCAATTAGATTCTTAGCTTGAATCAATGAAGGCAATTGGACTGAGCACCTGAGTCTTTGCAGATTGTGATTTCTGACTTATTTTTATAGAAATGTTATACAATTATTACATAAATTTCTATTTGGTTGTTTACAATTAGCATTAACAATTATATATACTTAACTGTACTTATGTACTAGATTTCAGTGGTTCTATTATCAAATAATGTTTCTGAATGTAGTCTGCTTCTAAAAGCTAATTTACTGGTAAGTTAAAGCAAAATGCATTGAACTCCCCTATTAGGGAAGTACAGTCAACATCCTAGAGAAAGCTTTCTGAATTTTCTATTTTCCTTTGGGGTGTATTTGTTTGCTTTTCCCTTGTCAGTCTATCACACATCCACACACCTAGCTGTGCATGTGTTTCTTTGTCTGATTGAATGCAGACATATCCAATAATGAATGGTTGGATGTGGGAATGGGGGGATTTTTTGTATTGACAATTGTTTTCCCATATGCATATATATTGGTGAGAGTGTAAATGGTGACCTGCATGGAGATGCACAATCGCAATGCATGTTTTGGCATGCTCATTTTCATTTAGCATTTTTAATATTTACGTTTCCTGTTATACAAAAAAAATCACATAAGATTGATATTTTGAACTATGATCTGTTGAGTTCCAGGCAATTGCAGCAGCCAGGATGAAGGGGGAATTTCCAGAAAGAATAGGACAACCTGAATGCCAGGTATATTCTGTGTCAACTGTTTATTAGCTTGTTTTATGTAGACTTCATTTTCAAATTTACCATCTTCAAGAACTGTGTCACTTACTTTACCACGAGGAATTCATATCAGAAAACTGTGTTTGTTCCTTTCGTTATTGTAAAGGAAAAGGGAATTGATCTGAATCCTACCATTGTATCAGTGGGAATGATAGTTGTCCTAGTGGGAAACTACTATTTAGTATTCTTTAGTTCTCTCTTCATAAAAACTAGCTGTTTGGTAGATCTTATTCAATGTGGTTATCACAATACTCATCATAATTGCAAAACTGAGGGACTGCGCCAAACGAGTTTGACTTTACCTTTTTGTTCAAAGTAACTTTCATCAGTTCACTTTACTCTGATGTGAATGTTTTGAAGCAATTCATCAGGTCTGGCCCCCATACCCTCCTCACATGTTTTTGAAGTTTTGTAATTAACAGTAAATGATGACATGAATTTTTTTTTTATGAAGCTTTTCATTTGTATTTGCTGTGGTGAAACCTGTATTTTGTTTTAAGGATTAGGATTCCATAAGCCCTTGAGTGATGCTATTTATCTCACATGGGTATTTAACTTCTCTTTTGTATGGTTCTAAAGTCTTCCGAAGTATGACCATGAGCATTCTTATACATTTGTTAAATATAGCTGGTTTACCTAACATGTTCTGTTGTCCAAAATCCCCTGGTTTTCTAGTTGTTTGGGTTGTGTCTTGGAGAATTGTTTTGTCAAGTTTGGGATTCCGAAGTGTCTTTATAGGAAACTTAATTCTTTGACTGTTTACAGTGTAATAATTGTGTCAATGACTCAATATGAATGTACATATTCTAGTTGATTTTTAAACTCTCTCTCTTACAAATGTCAGATGTCCTGGCTGGGTCCTTGTCTGATTCTTGACCATTCTGCCACTTAGATCTTATCCCACCATGCAAGACTTTTTCGTGACATATTTTTCCTTCATAAATTATCTGGAAAGATATGGATTGAAGCTTTTGGAAGTTTAAAAAGATTATGGGAATGCCTACCACCTACTAATTGCTGGACATCTCCTAAATGATATATGTTAGATGACATATTACACGGAAAGTATAGAATTAGAAAGGTTGATGGCCTGAAAATGTATGCAAGTAAAGAAGATTAACTGGCACTCTCCATTTCCTTTATGCTTTCACAATAGAGATGGACTAATTTCCAACAATCAGAATGAAAGACCAAAAATGATGTTGATGACTGAGTCAATATTTGTTAGTTCTTGTATAATTGCAAACCATGATCTTTTACTTACTGATAGTTATTAGGATTTACACTTTATTTCGAGTACTGAGTTGGTCAGGTAATAGAAAATTTATGATAAATCATTAATTCACTATTTTTTTCAGAATGAGTGATAGAAGATTGTGGTACAAGTTAAATTCAGCCTGTGGTGCTTGAAGTTCTAGTTCATAGATCTGATATGGTGATGTTGAACCACTCAAAATTTAGGACTATTATTCACTTATTTGATTTTTTTTTGATCAGTTAGAATTTTTAGTTGTTCTTATCTAATCATTTGAGGACTTACGTGTTAACTAGAAGTTCATTTTATTTTCTTACTAGTAGAGTTTAGTTGTTTTTGAGTTTGGGAAGTCCTATTCCTAATGGTTAAAGGGTGTTGTCTGGGTTCTTGGTGTTTTCTAAGAGACTAAGAGCTCTGATTTTATATTTTAGATAGCCTTGTTGATGATTCAGAATTGATGTCAAGATCTCTTTCTCTTCTCTCTACTACAATTCTTGTTGGTTTCTCTCCTTTCTCTTGTTTTGTGTCCTCTCTCCTCTCCTTCCTAATGTCCACTATCTTGTTTTATGCCATCAGGGATTTTTTTATCCCTTTTTTTTGGGTATCCTGTAAAGTCATAGCAATTTCTTTTTCTTGTTATTTTTTGTTTGTAAAACTAATTTTGTACTTCAATTGCTCTCCAGTACTACTTGAAGACAGGAACTTGCAAGTTTGGGGCCACGTGCAAGTTTCATCACCCTAGAGACAAGGCTGGGATTTCTGGAAGAGTGTCTTTAAATATTTTGGGCTATCCACTCCAACCGGTATGGGCCTTTTACTTTTTAACTCAATTAAATAATTGTATGTTTTTTGTTACTTGATGTATTTGATTGATCTTCTATCTCCATTTGTATTCACTCTTGTTGATGATTCTTTGAGGAGAACTATTTGTAAAGGCACATAGAGGAATCTTGTGAAGGCTTTTCATGCTGGCCTTTGTACTATGGCATTTCATTAGCAGTTTCCAATTTTCCTATATGATCATTCAGATGGTTTCTTGAAAATGTTTTCCCTTCCACAATTCTTTGAGAAAGTTTCTAGAGTGAAGAATAACACATGCAAAAAATGTTTAACTGGCATTCACTTATTGTCAAAGTCTCCCTCAATATTATTTATCTGCTTGATGTGTCATTTGAAGATGGTGTTTAGATCATTTAAGGGGTCCTCTGCATCTTTGTTTTTTGGATTCTGTGGTTGAAGACGTCCTTGAACCATTGGATGAGTGGAAATATAAACTTTTCATTTAAGAAGTGATATTGCACTCATTCAAACTTGTCGTTCTAGCATTGCTGCTTATTACTTGTCCTAAGAATTCCTATTGATCCAATAGGATAGAGAAATCGATGACAGATTTCTGTGGTCAAATGTTAAGGTGCCAAAAGAGGTTATTGGTAAATTGGGGCACTACTAATAAGGAGTGGTCATTTTAGCTTTCAAGAATGTTTATTTGGTGAAGAAATGGTTATTGTCAATTCTTTCAAAACCACATTTCATTTGGCATGAGGTGATTTGGAGTCAATATGTCCTCCAGCAGAATGGCTGGCTTCCAGGATTAGAAATAATAATATCATTCAAGCTCGATTAGTATTTTTTTCCGTCTTGAATAACTTGTAATGTGAAAGATGACCTCATATTTGGTTCTGAAAGGTCTGTGGGGAGGATTTTTTTTTTCTTTAGCCATTCCATATCTTTATTGTTGTTCCAGTCCTCACCCTACTCCTATTTACAGTGCTCTTGTTTTGGAGGATTTTAACCTTTGATTTTCACTGCTATTAAATTGGAGGTTTTGGTCTTTGGATGGCTTGCAAATTAGTTGAAGTTCCTTTTTGCTCATCATGTTTGTTTCATGAATCCTTGTCTTTAGCCAGTCAAATTTGGAAAGTTTGATACTCTCTATGATCAATGAACTTGAGCCGGAGGTATTTTTCTTAGGAGCTTTAGAGGAATTTCTAGCTGACATTTAGAGAGAATGGAGTGGTGTTTTTGATAGTGCCTTTTATTGTTGTGGAGAATCCCTTATAATCATAATGTATATCATTTTCTTTTCTTTACGGATAAAACTTATTCTAAACAAACAAACAATCAAATAATTATGATAACATTTTGACATTATAGTCTAACATCTTACGTTTGTTTGCTTTCTAGCTTCTTTTTTTTTATTTTTCACTTTTGTGGGCATAAAAGACTAGGAATCTCATTTTGACGTTTTTATCCTGAAGAAATTAGGACACAGGCATTGCTGTATAGACATTCAATAATTATCATGTAGCATATAATTGACGAGAAGCGCAAAATTTTGACCAAATTATCTAGATACAATTTTAACATAAATTATTGCAGTCCATTCAATAGGGCCGACAATGTGAAAACAAAAGTGAGAGGTAAATTGGAAGCTAATTGCAAGAGTAAAAAGAAATTAAGATACGAAGAATCTATAAATTTATGGAGAAAAGCCAAAGAAATGTCTAGGAGAGCGTGGTGGACTCTTAGGTGTCAATTTTCTTGTATTTACTTTTAAGACTTCCAAATTTACTAATCTCCGTACTTCTTCCATTAGTTTTATATTTTTGCACTATGTCCAAGGGCTTTCTTGGAAATGAATGGGAGATATTTCATGTTGAAAACTGTTTGAGGGTTCCTTATGCAAACCTATAGATTGGAGTGAATGCCCGTCGGGTCAAACACCTAGAAACTTGTCTGATCTAACAAGGGGTTACTTAAGTGGGCCAACAGGTGAAATATATGATCGTTACCGCCTGTTAAGCACCGGTGACATCAATAATTTTTATATTGATTTTTCCAAAGAGCATGATTACAAGAATCTTTGTCGTGTAATGAACAAGCTGCTGTGCCAGGCCTTTAAAATCAACTGTGATTGGTTGAAACATATTTTAGATAATGAGAACTCATTAGTTTCGTATGGTTATCTCATGCCTCGAACTAAGATTAAAGATTTGGCTTGTTTTCAGTTTGTAGCATTCAAATCTGCAATGCTTCTGGTGGAATAAATAATGTCTTTGTTCATTTGTGGGATGTGTTTGCCTTGCAAATCTCCTGTCTCCCCAGTTCTATATTGTGTGTTCTTCCTAGGATGAATTGCAATTTTTTTCTTCATTTCTCTTTTCTTTTATTTCCTGCAGAATGAGATCGAGTGTGCTTATTACTTAAGAACAGGACAGTGCAAGTTTGGTAGCACTTGTAAATTTCACCATCCTCAGCCAACTAATATGATGGTTCCACTGCGTGGCTCTCCTATTTACCCTACTGTCAGCTCTCCAACTACCCCTGGTCAACAATCCTATCCAGGAGGACTTGCAACAACCTGGTCAAGGGCATCTTTTATTACTAGCCCACGCTGGCAAGCTCCTTCAAGTTATACACCTTTGATTCTACCTCAGGGAGTCGTGTCAGTCCCTGGCTGGAATGCATACAGTGTAAGCTGCTCTTTATCTTTTGTCAGAGAATGCAATTAAGAACAGTTTTTGGGTTAAATTGGAGGCTATTGGGCTTAGACCACACAATGAAGCACCTCCCTTAATCTCTCAAATCCCGGGCATGGACTGGTTTTTATCCTAGGTCACTTGGTATGCTACCTGATGATTTTGCCAGGATGAAAATTTTGCCTCCCCTTTTAATATTATGGTAAATTTAGTCTCTTGAAAAAGATTTCAATTTGATGCATAAAATTTTCCTTCTATCCCCAAAGATTCTGAAACATATTTTAGCCCTCAAGGATGCAAAGTTTTTTCCTTCCTTAAAAAGATTATAGTTTCATCGCTAAGAAGGAAAGTCTTGTTTGTTCCATCCCTAAAAGAGATATTTATTAACATTTTTAAGTGCTTTCTTCTACTACCCAACAACAACAACAACAAAGTCTCAATCCCAAACTAGTCGGGGTTGGCTTTATGTATCCTCCTGCACCATTTCACTTGATCACAAACCAAATCCACCTCAATATTAAATGAAATTTCTTTTCCCCTCCAAGTCTTAAATCTTGGGTCCACAGTTGTTTCCACGAACAAATATTGCTGACTTCATTAGCTCATGTCTTTTGCATATGTCAAAAAGGTCCTTCAGTCATGGTACTTAGTTTTTGATGTTGCTCAGGTTGCACATTGATTTTTTTTTGGGACTTAATTTTCTTTTCCTTTTCTTTTCATACATTAAATTTATTCAACTCTTTGTACAAGTTGCTAGTTGTATATAAATAGTGATTAGAGGCTTTACTTCCAATTATGATTGGAATAATGTTTTGGTAGCCTTATACAGATATTTTCTTTGTTCTGCTGAAAATTCTGGTAATTTTATTTTCTGGGTCAAAATGCCATTCAACCTTTTGGCATGTAAGAATCAGCTGCCCAGTAGTTTGCACTAGGGGATGAGTCTGGAGCTGAAGCTTAGTCAAAGTTGATTGGAGTTGGCTGGTGATGATGGCTGCATGGCTACTCATTGTGGTGATGGAGTGACTCTGCTTATTTGGGGTAAAAGGTGCTGGTGTTTGTTTTGGGGTAATGGTGATCTTGGACTTGGAGGTGGGTGTTTTTGGTAATTTTAATGATAGATGTTATGACAGAGTTGCTGAAAACAATAGGAAAGTTGATTGAGTGAAATTTCAATATTTCATGTGCATAGAGGCGACGCTTAGGTCATTCATAAGAGCACCATGCCCCCAAGCTCACTGTAGTCCCTGAAAGTTGTTATATTTTTCACACCCTGTAATATTCTAATTTGCCCCCTCCTAAAATTGTAGTTTTTTTCTTATGTCCTAATATATCTAATTCCTCTGACCACCAACAATTTCCCAACAATTTTTACTCACGCACCGCACTGCTTGTGCAATTAATTTGTGTTCTTTTAAAGGTGTTTAGTGGTGTGCTATGCTTTCAGAATGAAATAGCCGAACAGGGGCACAATTTTTCTGCTTCAAGAGGAAATCTTGCATTTTAATGCATGACATAGTCCAATTTTAGGATTACAAATTGCAGGGAAGTTTCTAATATATGCAGCCATAGCTGTGAATGTATGAAAGTGTCAAGATTTCCAAAGAACAAAATAAAATGGCAAAGTTAATGTTTCCAAAAAAGTGTGACCAATCTTTTAGCTAATGCATTTGAACTAAGCTTCCTCTGAAAATTTTGGCACCTGTGTGTGGAGTTGAAACAAGGCCTGCAAATACACCATCCATCCTGATCTCTAAGGTTGGTTGTGTTCAATAAGTACATTTCCAGATGTTTCTAATTTTATTTTGGGCTGTGCTCCAACGAATGGATTGGTGGTAGGCTCTGACATCTGCATTTATGGCTGCATCAAAGGCATAATGAATTTTTCTCAATGCACTTTTGTTTGGCAGTTGATATGTAAGCTTTCTGCATGCATGAGTTGAGTATCAAGAAATGTGACTTGCTTGTTGGTCAACTTTCCAGGGTCAGCTTGGGTCGGTATCATCTCCAGAGAGTCAGCAACAAACAGGAAACAGTCAGATATATGGAACCTCACGCCACAGTGAATCAGTTAATGCAGGATCTCAAGGGACATTTTCCCCATACCGTTCTGGCTCTGCCCCCTTGGGATTTTATGCCTTGCAAAGAGAGAGTGTTTTTCCTGAGAGACCTGGTCAGCCTGAATGCCAGTTTTACGTGAAGACTGGAGACTGTAAGTTCGGTGCAGTTTGTAGATTCCATCATCCAAGGGAGAGACTAATTCCTGCTCCAGACTGTGTCTTGAGTCCAATTGGGCTGCCTTTACGTCCAGTGAGTTCATTTTTCATCATCCCTTTTTCTTACCATCTAATTGTCCCCATTTAGTTTATGTGAAGTGCTTTTACCAAAACCTGAGCTTAGGAGGAGGAAAAACTGAGCTTCAAAATCTTAGGAGTCACACTTAAGAGAGATTGTGTTTCAATTGCAAAACAAAATTGCTTCCTAGAAGAAAGACTTAGATTCCTATATAAGAAAATAATAGTAATCCTATTTAGAATAGAAAAACCTTAATAGAGCTAATTACATTAGCACTAATAAATATTAAATAGAAAATAAAACCTAGAGCTATAACATTACAAATTTTCCAGCAAACCTGGAAATTACCAAAATACCTTTGCATTCTATAATTTAAATAAAAACATATTAATTTATTTTTCTGTTGCGTGCATCTTAAAAAGCAAACGGTAACAAATCAAATTCTTTTATCAAAATGGAGTTTTAATTCCCACTCAATATGTAAACAATATGATTGAAATCGCACTTCTGCTCACCCTACAAATAGGGTCTCCAATAAAAAGACCAAAAAAATCTAGGACAATATGGTGAGGTAGTGACACGCTCTAGGTGCTGTAAAGAGAAATGAAGTGTCAAAAATCAGCTAAGCACATTTAAAAAAAGAAAGAAAGAATGAAAGGAAAACATAAACCACCTTATTAGATTAATTTTTCCCACACAAATCAATGACAGAAGTAAAAGTTTTTCTTTGTAGTGGTTGGAGTCGACAGAATTGAAAGTCTTAAAAGCACCTAAGACGAGGTTGAATTAGAAGCTTAATTGAAGCTTTGGTATCTTAAATTTTTTGATTCTTTAACACTTCAAATGATGAAACAAATATTCAATATGAGAGCACACAAAGTAAAAGAGATAGATATTAGGAGAGACACTAAATTTATAGTGGTACAGCCAATCTTTCCTACTCCACTTTTTAAATCACCATTCAAGTATTCACTAACAATTCAAGGTTTTTTTACAGGTGAGATCTTACCGATACACTAATCTTTTTCACAGGTTCAAGATTAAAAAACCCTTCACTATCAATCTTTTTCAAGGATCAAGATCTTAACTTTTCAATAGCTCACAAACGAAGTTTTCCAAGTGATTCAAGTGCCACTTATGCTTTCACAATGAATAATCTCTCATAAATATTTGTCACACCTCACAATAAAAAGAGGATTACAATGAATTAAACTCAAGTTTCTATAAAAAGTAATATAGCTTAAGAATGTAAAAGAGATGATTGATGCAAATAAATTTCAAAGCTTTAAAAGGATTATGGAAGTGATGAAAGTTTATTAGATTAAAGAGTTGGCTGCATTAAACGTATATTCAGTTGTATTTATAGGCAAAAATGGTGTTCTTAGTCATTACTCACAAATCAAAATTTGGAGTTCAACATTTTGAATTTTTAAGGTATTCCATCTTTGTAAAAATGGTCAGGTAACATTTTGAATAGGAGAAGGGTTTTTCTTGTAAATGAACCAAGTACGAAGAAAGTAGTTAAAGACAGAGAATGCTATTTGGAAATCAGTTTATTGACTTGATTCGAAATAGTATGTACAAGGTTCCTATTTAAAAGAGAATATAAGGCATGAAATCAAGAACCAAATCAAATCATATATTCTAATTAGAAGTGACATTTAATTTATAGGAGTTAATTAATATCAAATCCATTTCTTAATTTATAGACAACCTAATATAAAATCTTCTATTTTATAACGCTCCTCCTCAAGCTGACTTTAAGACATCTTCCATTGCTAGCTTGTTGATCAAGTAGTCAAATTGAACCTGTGAAGCCCTATTTGTAAGTACATCAACAACTTGCTCGGTAGTTGGATCATATAGCATGCAAATCATTCTACTATCAATTTTTTCTTTGATAAAAGTGTTTATCAACTTCCATGTGCTTTGTTCTATCATGAAGATATAGATTATAAGCAATTGATATGACTGACTTATTCTCGCAACATACCTTTATGGGCGAGGAGTTAAGAATTTTCAAGTATTCTAACAACCTTTTAATCCACACAACTTCACAAATTCCTTGTGCAGTTGCTCTAAACTCAGCTTATGCACTACTCCTTGCCACACCATTTTGTTTTTTGCTTCGCAAAGTCACTAAATTCCCTCTAACATAGGCACGATAACCGGAAGTTCATCATCTATCAGTTATACTTCCAGTCCAATTTGTATTGGGGTAGACTTTAACCTGTAAATGTCCATGTTTCTTAAACAACAAACCTTTTCCAGGAGTCCCTTTACCTCAAAATTCTATTAACGACATCAAAGTGTTCCATGCCAGGTGAATGTATGAATTGGCTGACCATACTTGCTACAAAGGCTATATCTACGCGTGTTGGGCCAAATAAATTAATTTGCCCACGAGTCGTTGGTATTGCTCTCGATTCACCTCTTCTTCAGTTTTGACAGGTTAGAGCTTCAAGTTGGCTTCAATTGGTGTTTCAATTGATTTGCATCCCAATAGCCCTGTTTCATAAAGTAATTCAAATACATATTTTTGCTGAGTGACAAATATAACTTCCTTAGAATTGACAAATTCCATTACATGAAAATATTTTGAAGCACCTAAATCCTCGACCTTAAAATCCCTAACAAGGTTTTTTTAAGTCTTTCCAGCTTGACATTGTCATCACCCGTCAGGATTATGTCATCTACATAAACAATCAAGATAGCAATTTTCTTTTAAATATTGAGTCTAGCTAGGATCTTGTAAATGCAGAAGTCCTTTGTTTTCTTGTACTAGTTGCAGCCCTCTTTAGATTTCCAATCATAATCATTGAACAAATCAAGGTCTTGCCACAATCATTTTAGTGTGTTAATACTTTGTGACATTGTCTTCTCCTTGCTGGATCTCACCAAGATTCAAAGTCAAGCCATAGACTTAGGATTCATTACCCATATTAGAATACATTAGTTTAACATTACCATAAAGTTTCTTTGCTGTTGAACAACACATATAATTGGAGCTGATGCCTTCATCCATGGCGTTCATTAGCCATGTCATAAACATGGAGTTTTTAGCATCCCAGGTAGCGTACACTGGGTCCTCCCTTGTTGGTTCTTTTTTTTTTGCCAGTAAGATAACTTATTTTCCTCGTCCTTGAATATACATGCGCACAAATTGAGACCAATGCAAGAATTTGTCGCCATTAAGGTGGATGATGGTGATCTAGACTAAGGATGTGTTGGAGACAATGATAGTGATTGTTTTTCAAAGTACTTTTCGCTTGGAAATGCATCAAAATAATATTTTTTTATTTTTTAAAAATTTATTTTAACATCAACTTATCAAAACAATCCAGAAAAAAAAAACAAAATAATTTGAAGCAAAAAAAAAAAAAAAAATCTTTGAGAACTCCGATTAAAACAGTGTTCCAAATGGACACTAAGTGTGGCTCGTTATTGGAGAATTGGGTAACAATGAGTTTGTTTTGGACATGGTGAACAAAAGAAACAAAAGGATGGAAAAAGTTATCGGTTTTTTTTTTTAAAGAGCGAGTGATCAATTCCTTGCTCTGTTATCATGAACACAGGGAGTATTCTTTGGAAATCAATTTATTGACTTGTTCAAAATAGTCTGAACAAGGTTCCTATTTAAAGGGAATACAAGCATGGAACCAAGAACCAAATCAAATCATATATCCTAATTAGAAGTGACCTCTAATTTATAAGAGTTGATTAATAACAAATCTATTTCCTAATTTATAAAATCTTTTATTTTAAAATAGTAGTTATTGTGAAGACAAATGGAAGATTCAACTTGTAGACCTCTGAGTGTGATGTGATTAATGATGAAAAAAAACATGGTGAGGAGATGGCCATAGACAATGGCAACATTTGGAGAGTGAGAAACAATCAAAAAGTTTTGGAGAAGAAGAGTTGGAAGGGTGATTTTCCTTTGTGACTTAAGGCAAGCCATAATCCAAATGGTAATCCAATCAAGTTCACCATTTTGATTGCCACGAGGAACAAGAATATGATGCACAACCTCAAATAGTACATGGTCTAAAATTGTGAGAAGATGGGTTGATTGAGATCTCGTGGCTCGAGTTTATTGTGATTGAATAAGAAATAAGAGCTGATATTGCTTGGTTGGAGGGAAAGAAACATCCATGTCCATAAGATCATTTTCCTTAAAGACATCAAATCCTCTAGTTGGCAAAGACCAAGTAGAGAACTACTTTTTCAAGAGTGATGGTGGGTTTCTTGCTCACCATACTTGTTAACTCAAAAGTTTTGCCATTTGCCCTTGATTTGGCACCAAGATTGGCATAAATTTGTCTCACCATGTGCACATATACCTCATGTGGACCATTGAGCATGGTTGATTAGCCCACAAACGTTTGAAAAGGCTCCAAATTTATGACACTATATTCTTGCTTTCATCATTTAGTTCATTGTACATAGATATGCAATCAATGTAATGATTTTACATAAGAAAT
>Ga0325400_1002761_pt1 | contig 15580 bp, 12 predicted proteins | sample PopdelMetagenome_2_FD_205662 | JGI IMG/M metagenome (GOLD analysis project Ga0325400, IMG submission 205662) | Populus deltoides microbial communities from Bellville, Georgia, United States - Xylem-PdKOR-R1 | ecosystem: Host-associated > Plants > Phyllosphere > Stem > Wood/Secondary xylem... | reverse complement strand
CAAGGTCCGCATGGGTGCGACCTGGCTGATCGCCAACGTGCGCGCGCTGCGCCTGGAGGATGACGCGGGCACCGCGATCGGCGCCGACATCGATTTCCTGGGCGAGGGCGACGAGGAGCGGCTGACCGGCAAGCTCTACAATTTCCGTCGCGGCGTCACCCGCTACCCCATGCCGGGGGCCGAGGTGTTCCCGGTGACCACCGCCGACCTCCAGCAGATCTACGGCGCCGACGACCGCCCGCATCTGGGCATCGGCACCGTCTACCCGACCAGCGACGTGCGCGCGTCGCTGTACATGGACGCGATGCTGGGCAAGCATTTCGCGCTGGTGGGATCGACCGGCACCGGCAAGTCGACGTCCGCCGCGCTGATCCTTCACCGCATCTGCGACATGGCGCCGCAGGGCCATATCCTGATGATCGACCCGCACGGCGAGTATTCGGCCGCGTTCCGCGGGCGCGGCGCGCTGTACGACGTCACCAACCTGCAGCTGCCCTATTGGCTGATGAACTTCGAGGAGCATTGCGAGGTGTTCCTGACCACCTCCGGCTCGCAGCGGCAGGTCGACGCCGACATCCTGGCCAAATGCCTGCTCGCCGCGCGCGCCAAGAACCGCATCGGGCAGGAGATCGCCAAGCTGACGGTGGACGCGCCGGTGCCGTACCTCCTGTCCGACCTCACCAACCTGATCCAATTGGAGATGGGCAAGATGGACCGGGCGGGCGACACCGCGCCCTTTCTGCGGCTGAAGGGCAAGATCGAGGAGATCAAGGCCGACCCGCGCTACGGCTTCATGTTCTCCGGCATGCTGGTCGCCGACACGATGGCCGCGTTCCTCCAGCGCATCTTCCGCCTGCCCGGCGACGGCAAGCCGATCTCGATCGTCGACGTTTCGGGCGTGCCGTCGGAGATCACGTCGGTGGTGGTGGCGGTGCTGAGCCGCATGACCTTCGACTTCGCGATCTGGAGCCGCAACGAGCCGCAACGGCCGGTGATGCTGGTCTGCGAAGAGGCGCACCGCTACATCCCGCGCGAGGACGACGGGTCGTCGGTCGGGCGCATCCTGGGCCGGATCGCCAAGGAAGGGCGCAAGTACGGCGTGTCGCTGGGCCTCATCACCCAGCGCCCGTCCGACCTGGCCGAAGGCGTGCTGTCGCAGTGCGGCACGATCATTGCGATGCGGCTCAACAACGAGCGCGACCAGGCCTTCGTGCGCGCGGCGATGCCCGAGGGCGCGAAGGGCTTCCTCGACGCGATCCCGGCGCTGCGCAACCGCGAATGCATCATCTCGGGCGAGGGCGTCGCCATTCCCATCCGCGTCTGCTTCGACGGCCTGGAGGAGGAGCGCCGCCCCGCATCCAGCGATCCGCTCTTTTCCAAGCTGTGGAAGGAGGTCGGCGGCGAGGAGGCGATCATCGGCCGCACGGTGCAAAGGTGGCGGGCGCAGGGGAAGTAGCGGCCGCAAGGGAGCGCCGCAGCCAGGACCCGAATGCAGCGGCGACGCTTCACACATTGCGCGGTTTTTCGGTATTTTCGTGTCGTGTCGCTGAAACAATGTTGCGCCACCGACATACGCCGGCGATCGTCCGGCGAATGATTCACAGCGATGAGAAACAGCGATCGCGACGGCCTATGTCAGGGCCCACGCCTGTAGGACAGGCTTTTCGTCGCTTGTGCCCCAGGAGCGGCCGGAACGGGCCCAACGCGACGGAAAGGCTCAGCCGCCGACGCGAACCGCCAACAGCTCCGCCACGCGCGCCTTGAGCTTCCGGAGCGTATCCCCCGACACCCGCGCCACCTGATCAAAGGAGATCGAGCGCGGGTTCACCGACTGGCCGTTCCGCCACACCTCCCAGTGAAGGTGGGGACCGGTCGACATGCCGGTGGAGCCGACATAGCCGATCACCTGGCCGCGCGCCACGCGCTGGCCGGCGCGGACCGCGATACGGCTCATATGGCCGTAGCCCGACTGGATGCCGGCGGCGTGGCCGAGCTTGACGAAATTGCCGTACCCGCCCGAGCGGCCGGCGAGCTGCACCACCCCGTCCAGCGCCGCGTAGATCGGAGCGCCATGCGGGGCGCCGATGTCGATGCCGCGGTGGAGCCGCAGGAAACCGAGCAGCGGGTGCATGCGGTAGCCGTAGGAGGAGGTGATCCGCCCCGCGACGGGCATCCCCATGGCGCCGCGCCGCTCGCTCTGCCCGGCGGGGTCCCACCAACTCTCGTGACCCGCCTCGCCGAACCGGACGAGGCGCAGCGGCTTGCCGCCGCGATCCAGCCCGACATATTGGAGGTCGCCCAGCCGCACCTCGCCGGTGGCGGCGCGCTCGCGGGCGATCACCATGTCGAAGCGATCGGCGGCGCCGACGTCGCGGCCCAGCGACACGCGGGTGGCGAGCGCCTTGAGAAAAGCCTCCACCGCCTTGGCCGGGGCGCCGGCGGCACGGGCGGCGCGGTACAGGCTGGAGCCGACCAGGCCCTGGAGGCGGAGCGGGGTGCGATCGATCGCGATCGGCTGGCGCGTCATCGCCAGACCGTTCCCCGCCCGCGCCACGGTGACCGCCAGGTCGAAGCGCGCGCGCAGCTGGAGCGACTGGAGCGGCCGGGACACGGTGCGGTCGGGCCGGCGCCCCAGCGTCAGCGCCATCCGGGTGCCCGCGGGGATGTCGCCGAGATCGACCGCGCCCGCGATCAGCGCGGCGGCGTCCTCGGCATCGCGGCGGCCCACGCCCGCGCGCTGCAAGGCGGCGGTCAGGCGGTCGCCTTCGCCAAGCGTCGCGGCGAGATCCACCAGCGGGCGCTCGGGCGCCTCCGCGAGCGGGCGGACCAGGTCGTTGGCGGCCATGCGGCGGCCGGTGTCGGCGCCCCAGGCGAGCGGTGCGATCGCCTGCGCGCGCGCCTCGTCCCATTCGGTGCCGGTGACTGCCGCGGGCACGGGGCCCGCGATCGGGCGGATGCCGGGTGCGAGCGCCAGCGTGCCCGCGCACAGCGCGGTGCAGGTGGCGAGGCCGCGCCACCAATCGAGACTGCCGATGCGGCTGCCCAGGTCGGGCACCCAGTCGACCGCGGCGAACCGGTCGCGCAGCTGATCGACACCCGTCGGCGCGGGCGCGGCGGCGGCCATCCGCCGGAACGAGCGCGCGGCGGTGCCGCCGGCGAGATGCAGCGATTGGTCGTCGGCCAGGAACAAGGCGGCGGCGCTCCAGCGGTCGCCGATCCCCCCGGCGTGGGTCGGATGGTTGTGGGGGAGAGGTGCTAAAGTCAAATTAACTGGGCGGGTGCGGTGAGTTGCTTGCGGTGAAACGTGGTCGCGTGTCGGTGGGGCGTGGGAACTCACCGCCATGATGATCGGCGTCGGTCGTTCGTTTCCGATCCGTCACCCTGGCCAACGTTCCGGAGAACGCCGCATCGCGAACCGGATTGCAGGATGATCTGCCGACACGTTTGCGGGCAGGTGGCCCCCGGCACGGAGGCTTGGGTGACGAACGGGTGTTGCACCTACCCGCCCCAGCCCCGATGTTGTTCGCCATGACCAGCCGTAGCGGCGGCACCGTGACCGCGGTGCTCGGCCCCACCAACACCGGCAAGACCCACCTCGCGGTGGAGCGGATGTGCGGGCATGCGAGCGGGGTGATGGGCTTTCCGCTGCGGCTGCTGGCGCGCGAGGTCTACGACCGGGTGGTCGCGATCAAGGGCGCCAACCGCGTCGCGCTGGTGACGGGGGAGGAGAAGATCGTCCCGCCCGACGCGCGCTGGTTCCTGTGCACCGCCGAATCGATGCCGGACCGCGACGCCGCGTTCGTCGCGCTGGACGAGGCGCAGCTGGGCGCCGATCCCGAGCGCGGCCACGTCTTCACCGACCGGCTGCTCCGGACGCGCGGGCGCGAGGAGACGATGATCCTGGGGTCGGAGGCGCTGCGCCCGATGGTGGAGGCGCTGGTCCCGGAGGCGGAGATCGTCGCCCGCCCGCGCTTCTCCACCCTGACCTATGCCGGCGCCAAGAAGATCAGCCGGTTGCCCAAGCGATCGGCGATTGTCGCGTTCAGCGCCGAGGAGGTGTACGCGGTGGCCGAGATGCTCCGGCGGCTACGCGGCGGCGCGGCGGTGGTGATGGGCGCCCTGTCCCCGCGCACCCGTAACGCGCAGGTCGCGATGTTCCAGGCGGGCGAGGTCGACTATCTGGTCGCCACCGATGCGATCGGCATGGGACTGAACATGGACGTGGCGCACGTCGCCTTTGCGTCGCTCCACAAGTTCGACGGGCGGCGCAGCCGCCGGCTGACGGTGGCCGAGATGGCCCAGATCGCCGGGCGCGCGGGGCGTCACCAGCGCGACGGCACGTTCGGCGCGGTCGCGGAGGAGGGACCGGGCGCGTTCACGCCGGAGGAGGTGTACGCGATCGAGGGGCATCGCTTTCCCCGGCTCGACCACCTGTATTGGCGCGACGGCGAGCCCGATTTCGCCTCGCTCGACGCGCTGGTCGCCAGCTTGGAGCGGAAGCCCAGGTCGGACGTGCTGCGCGCGGCGCCGCAGGCGACCGACCTCGCCGTGCTCAAGCGGCTCGGCGACGAGGCGTGGGTGCGCGAGCGGGTGCGCGGCTCGGCGGGGGTGAGGCGTCTATGGGCGGCGTGCGGCGTGCCCGACTTCAGGAAGCTCGGCATCGACCAGCACGCCCGGCTGGTGGAGCGGTTGTTCCGCTATCTCAGCGAGGGCAGCGGGCACGTGCCGCACCAATGGTTCGCCGACGAGATCGCGCGGCTGGACACGGTGGCGGGCGACGTGGAGGTGCTGGCCGGGCGGATCGCCGCCATCCGCACATACGCCTATATCGCCCACCGCGCCGACTGGCTGGCCGACCCCGCGCACTGGGCCGACCGCACCCGCCAGATCGAGGAGCGGTTGTCGGACGCGCTTCACGCCAGCCTGACCCAGCGCTTCGTCGACAAGCGCACCACCGCCCTGATCCGCCAGATCGGCGCGGACGCCGCCGCGTTGCCGGTGACGATCGGGGCGGAGGGCGAGGTGATGGTGGAGGAGCACCGGCTGGGGCGGCTGGAGGGGTTCCGCTTCCACGTCGACGCCGACGCGCGCGCCGCCGACAAGCGGCTGCTGCTCGCCGCCGCGGAGAAGCGGCTGACGGGCGAGCGGCGGCGCCGCGCCGACACGTTGATCGCCGCCGACGACGCCGCGCTGGCGCTGGACGATGGCGGCGCGGTGATGTGGGCCGGGCATGCGGTGGCCCTGCTCGCGCCCGGCGGGTCGCTGGGGCGTCCCAAGGTCAAGCTGGACCGGGCGCTCGATTGCCTGGACGCCGCGACGCGCGGCAAGGTCGAGGCGCGGGTCGCGGCCTGGCTGGCGGCGCGGGTGGCCAAGCTGCTGCCCCTCCTTCCCGCGCTTGCCGACATCGCCCGCGACGCGGCCGCGTCGCCCGCGCTCCGCGTCGTCGCGGGCGCGCTGGACGCGGCGGGCGGGCTGTCGCCGCGGCGGCCGTTGGCGGCGGCGCTCACGGAATTGCCGCCCGACGACCGGCGGCGGCTGCGCCGCGCGGGGGCGACGATCGGGACGCTCGACCTCTACGATCCCCGCCTGCTGAAGCCGGAGGCGGCGCGGTGGCGGCGGGTGCTGCTGGCGGTCAGGGGAGCCGCGGTGCCGGCCGCGCCGGCCGGGGCGACGGTGCTGCCGCGCGGTGCCGCGGGCGCGGCGCTGGCGGCCGGTTATCGCCCGCTGGGCGCGCAGGCGGTCCGGGTCGACCTGGTCGAACGCATCGCCCGCGTCGCGCACGAGGCGCGGGCGGGACGCAAGCCGTTCGCGCCCGATCCCGCGCTCGCCACCTCCATGGGGCTCGCCCCCGCGACGATCGAGCGGCTGATGGCGGAACTGGGCTTCCAGCCGATGAAGGGCGCGGCGGACGCTGGTGCCAGGCGTTGGGTATGGCGGGGCCGCCCGCCGGCGCGCGGCCCCGCCGCGACCGTCCACGCCGATCCCGCCGCCGCGCTCGCCGCCGCCTGGGGCCGGCATGGCTGACGCGATGCGGCTCGATCGCTGGCTGTGGTGGGTGCGACTAACCAAGACCAGGTCGGCGGCGCAGGCGATCGCCGCCGACGGGCGGCTGCGGCTGGACGGCCGCGCGATCGACCGGGCGCACGCCGCCGTCCGGGTCGGCAACGTCCTGACCTTCGCGCATGGCGGCCGCGTGCGCGTGGTGCGGGTGGAGGCGCTGCCCACCCGGCGCGGGCCGGCGCCGGAAGCGCAGGGCTGCTACCGGGAACTCAACGCGAGCTTGGTTGACGCCCCGCCCCCGCGCGCATAGCAGCGCGGGCGAGACGCGGCCCGTCCTGCCGCCGGAGCCTTTCCAATGACCTACGTCGTCACCGACGCCTGCATCCGCTGCAAATATATGGACTGCGTCGAGGTGTGCCCGGTGGATTGCTTCTACGAGGGCGAGACCATGCTGGTCATCAACCCGTCCGAATGCATCGACTGCGGCGTGTGCGAGCCCGAATGCCCGGCGGAGGCAATCCTGCCCGACACGGAGGCGGGGCTGGAGCAATGGCTGGAGCTCAACACCACCTTCTCCGCGCAATGGCCCAACGTCACCAGGAAGCTGGACCAGACCCCGCCCGACGCCGACGCGATGAAGGGGGTCGAGGGCAAGTACGACAAGTATTTCACGCCGGAGCCCGGCGCGGGCGACTGACGGGGGCGCCGGACCCCGAAGGCGGGTTCGCCCAAGCTGGCAATTTTGTCGCGAACGTGCTATTTGCCCCGGCAAGGCACCGGATCGTCGTGCCTGTCCGTCAACACGAACCTCCGTCCCCGCCTCCCATGCGCCGCGCGCTGGTGCCGTCGGGGAGCGACCTGAAAGGCCCTTGAATGGCTGCCAAGGCTTTGTCCTTCGATGTCGGCGACTATGTCGTCTATCCCAAGCACGGCGTCGGCCGCGTGATCGAGCTGCAGAAGCAGGAGATCGCGGGGCTCAGCCTGGAGCTCTACGTGCTCCGCTTCGAGAAGGAGCGCATGACCCTGCGCGTCCCCACCAACAAGGCGGAATCGGTGGGCATGCGCAAGCTGTCCAGCGACAAGACGCTGCGCGAGGCGTTGGACACGCTGAAGGGCAAGCCCAAGGTCAAGCGGACCATGTGGTCCAGGCGCGCCCAGGAATATGAGGCCAAGATCAATTCGGGCGACCTCGTGTCGATCGCCGAGGTCGTCCGCGACCTGTTCCGCGCCGAGGACCAGCCCGAGCAGAGCTATTCGGAGCGGCAGATCTTCGAGGCCGCGACCAGCCGCCTCGCCCGCGAGCTCGCCGCCATGGAGGAGATCGAGGAGCCCCGCGCGCAGGACAAGATCCTGGACATCCTGCGCGCCGCCGCGGCGATCTACAACAAGGACAAGCCGGCCGCTTGAGGGCGGCATCGGCCATACCCGTCCTGCCGGGCGCGTCCCGGCATCCACGGTTCGGCGGACGCGACGACCGACGGACGGGCGGATGCCGGCATGACAGGGTAGCGAAGGGGCGGTTCCGCGGGGCCGCCCTTTTCGTTTGCGCTCGCCCCGCCCGGCCCGTATTGCTTCAACAACACACAGGGGAGAACCACCATGCGCCCGATCGCCCTAACCTTCCTGGTCCTGCTCGGCGGCTGCTCGTTCGGCGGGAGCGACGGCATCGCCGGGCAGGGATCGGGCACCCAGCGCAGCTGGCGCGCCGACGGGTTCGAGAAGGTCGAGCTTGCCGGCAGCGACGATGTCGATGTCCGTGTCGGTCAGGCCTTCTCCGTCCGCGCCGACGGGCCGGCCGAGGTGCTGGACCGGCTGCGGATCGAGACGGACGGCGACACGCTGGAGATCGGGCGCAAGCGCGGCGACACCGTCGCCGGCAAGGCGCGGATCACCGTCACGCTGCCGCGCATCACCGGCGCGTCGGTGGCGGGATCGGGCAACATGCGGATCGACCGGGCGGGCGGCGCCGGGTTCGAGGGCAGCCTGGCGGGATCGGGCAACCTCCAGCTCGGCCAGCTCCAGGCGGACGCGGCGACGCTGAACATCGCCGGGTCGGGCACCGCCCGGCTGGCGGGCGCGGCCAAGTCGCTGGAGGTCAGCATCGCCGGGAGCGGCGACGTCGACGCGCCGCAGCTGACCGCGAACGAGGCCGAGATCTCGATCGCCGGGTCGGGCAACGTCCGCGCCACGGTGAACGGCCGCGCGGAGGTCAACATCATGGGATCGGGCGACGTCGACCTGGGGACGGGGGCCAAGTGCCAGGTCAGCAAGATGGGATCGGGCAGCGTGCGGTGCGGCGGCTGATCGCCGCCGCGCTGGCCACCGCCATCCTGCCCGTCGAGGCGGGAGCGGCCGACCGAACCGTGCAGGTGACCAGCTTCCAGCGGCTCCGCGTCGAGGCGCCGGTCGAGGTGGTGGTGACCGCGGGATCGCCGCGCGCCACCGTGTCGGGCGACCCGCGCGCGGCCGAGTTCCTGCAGGTCGCGGGCAGCGGCGGCACGCTGACGGTGCGCCAGCGCCCCGGCGGCCCCGCCCCGGCTGCGCCGCTGAAGCTCCTCCTGTCCAGCCCGGTGCTGGCATCGATCACCGCCGGCGGCGGCGCCAAGGTCGCCGCGAGCGGGCTGCGCGCGGCGCGGGTCGACCTGGCGCTGGCGGGCGCGGGCACGCTGGCGGCGAGCGGGATCGAAGCGGACCAGCTATCCGTACTGATCGCGGGCAACGGCACCGCGACGCTGTCCGGCCGCGCCGGGACCGCCCGGATCGGGATCAGCGGGTCGGGCAATCTCGACGCCGACGCGCTGGTCGCGGGCGACCTGTCGCTGACCACCGACGGCGCGGGCGAGACGCGGGTACGCGCCCGCTACACCGCCAGGATCGCCAATGGCGGCGCGGGGCAGGTCGTGGTGGCGGGCACCCCCAAATGCGTGATCGTGCCGGGGGCGACCGGGCCGGTGAGGTGCGGGGCGGACGCGCCGTAAAGCGGTCTCGGGTCGGTTTGCACCACTTGCCGTTTGGCCTGAGCGAAGTCGAAAGCCAGGCTTCGATCGAGGTGCTTCGACTATGCTCAGCACGAACGGTTCTGGTTGGTCGAAGCTGCTTCTATAGCCGGTTGCGACCATATCGATCCGCGCTCCATCCCCGTTCGTGTCGAGCGAAGTCGAGACACCGCGCGGCGCACGTCGGGCTTCTTCCCCGTGCTCGCTCGGAACGAACGAGCATGGTGCGGCTCGGTCAACCGCTCAAGCTCCTCATGCCGGAACGAGCCCGGCACAACGGAGGTCACACCAGCGCCAGCTCCGACAGCTTCAGCACCAGGGCCGGCGGCAGCGCGGCCAGGCCCGACGCCTCGCCCCCGCCCAGATCCGGCGGTGCATCGCCGGCCTCCAGGTAGCGCCAGCCCTGGTGCGCGCGCTTGCCGCGTGCCTCGACCAGCACCAGCGCGGGGTCGATCCGGATCGCGACGCGGCCGCCCTCGGCCTCTCCGAAGCCCAGGATCGGCGAGCGGGCGATCAGCTGGTGCTTGAGGATCCAGTAGAGCGAGCCGATCCCCGCCACTTCCTCGTGACGCTTGGGGAGGAACCGGGTGTTGATGTGGAGCGGCCCCTCCGCGGCGCGCAGGCGCAGCCGTTCGGCCAGGTGATCGACCCCCGTCGTCCCGAACGCCACTTTGGTGAGGTGAAGCATCGCATCCGATTTGGGCGCGATCGCAGGGGGTTCAACCCATTCAGGTCGGCACGAAGCGGCTTATCCCGCCGGCACCAGTCCCGATGCGACCGCGAGGCCTAGGAACGCCAGGAACCCCATCGAGTCGGTCACCATGGTCACGAACACCGACGATGCGACCGCCGGGTCCTGGTTCAGCCGTTCCAGCGCCACGGGCACCAGCACGCCGCCAAGCCCCGCGACCAATACGTTGAGGACGATGGCGGCGGCGATCACAAGACCCAGCTGGACGTTGCCGAAGAAGCCCGCCGCTGCCAGCCCCAGCAGCACCGCCACGGTGGCGCCGTTCATCAGCGCCACCGTGATCTCGCGCCGGATCGTCCTCAGCGTGTTCGACCGGGTCAGCTGGTTGGTGGCGAGCGCGCGCACCGCCACCGCCATGGTCTGCGTCCCCGCATTGCCGCCGATGGAGGCGACGATCGGCATGAGAATGGCGAGCGCCACCATGTGCTGGATCGCGCCGTCGAAGATCGCGATGATCGAGGAGGCGACCAGCGCGGTGAACAGGTTGGCGACCAGCCAGCGGACGCGCGCGGCATAGGTTTCGCGCAGCGGCTCGTTGATGTCGCCCTCGCCAGCGCCGGACAGCAGCAGCGCGTCCTCGCCCGCCTCCTCCTGGATGATGTGGACGACGTCGTCGACGGTGATCATGCCGACCAGCCGCCCCGACCCGTCAACCACCGCCGCGGAGATCAGTGCGTATTTCTGGAAGCGGAGCGCCACCTCCTCCTGGTCCATGTCAACCGGGATCAGCGTCTGTTCGCGCTTCATCACGTCGGCGATCGCGACCTCGCGCGGGGTGCGCAGGATCCACGACAGCGCGCACGTCCCGATCGGGTGGTGGCGCATGTCGACGACGAAGATCTCCCAGAAATCGGTGGTCAGCTCGTCCGATCCGCGCAGGAAGTCGATCGTGTCGCCCACCGTCCAATGTTCGGGCACCGCGACCAGGTCGCGCTGCATCAGCCGCCCAGCCGACTCCTCGGGATAGGACAGCGCCTCCTCGATCGCGGCGCGATCGTCGGGCTCCATCGCGCGCAGCACCTCGCGCTGCTCGGCGGGCTCCAGATCCTCGATGATGGAGACCGCGTCGTCGGTCTCCAGCTCGGCGGCGAGATCGGCGAGCTCGGTCGCCGACAGCGCATCGAGCAGGTCCTCTCGGACATACTCGTTCATCTCCGCGAACACGTCCGCGTCGAGCAGGTCGGCGACCGCGTGGGCCAGCCCGGCCCGCCGCTCGTGCGGGGTCAGTTCGAACAGGTCGGCGAGGTCGGCAGGGTGAAGCGGCTGGGCGAGCGTGCGTGCCGCCGCGTCGCGGCCGTCCTCGACCGCGTCCAGCACCGCCTGGACAAATTCCGGCCGCAGCCGGTCGTCCCGGTCCAGTTCGGAGGTCTGGATGTCGGGAGCCTCGGTCTCGCTCATGGCCCGCCTCCCTGTCTGCTGCGCCGCCGCGGCCCTAGCCTTCGCCGCCGCCATTTGCCAGCCGCGCAAGCGGCCCCTATCTGCCGGCCCGTCTCAGGAGTTGCATCATGGCCGATTACAGCACGCTTACCTTCACCATCGACGCCAATGACGGCACGGAGGGCGACGTCGTCATCCGCTTCCGCCCCGACCTCGCCCCCAAGCATGTCGAGCGGATCGCCGAGCTGGCGAACGAGGGCTTCTACAACGGCGTGCCGTTCCACCGCGTGATCCCCGGCTTCATGGCGCAGGGCGGCGACGGCGGAAACCACAACGGCACCGGCGGGTCGACCAAGCCCGACCTGGCCCAGGAGTTCAGTGCCGAACCGCACGTGCGCGGAACCTGCTCCATGGCGCGGACCAGCGATCCCAATTCCGCCAACTCGCAATTCTTCGTCTGCTTCGACGATGCGCGCTTCCTCGACCGCCAGTACACGGTGTGGGGCGAGGTGGAGAGCGGCATGGAGCTGATCGACGCGCTGCCCAAGGGCGAGCCGCCGCGCCAGCCGGGCAAGATCGTGAAGGCGACCGCAGCGTAACAGCGCAGCTGTTCCGCGTCGCGGCGGTCGCCCGGCCGGCGTCGCGTAAGCGACGTTCGACGGCGCGGCTTTGCCGCGGCGCGGGCGGACTCAGCGGGCGCCACGGGCAAAGCCCGCGTCGGACGGGTTCGCTGCGGCGACCCGCCGGCCGGGCGGACGCTGGGGTCGGCCTAATCCGACCCGAGCGTCCGCACCACCCAGTCGTGGAACAGCTTGACCGGCCGCTGCGCCAGCGCGCGGGGGCGGCAGACGAACCAGTAGGAATAAGGGCTCTCCACCTCCACGTCGAACAACCGCACCAGCCGTGGGTCGTGCGCGTCCTGGAAGTGGCTTTCCAGCATGAAGGCGATGCCGAGCCCCTGTGCCGCCGCCTCCAGCATCAGCGCGCCCGAGTCGAAATGGTCCACCGCCAGCGGCTCCACCCCCTCCAGCCCCGCGGCCTGGCGCCAGGCGGTGAAGGTGTCGGGCATGTCGCGGTGGATCAGCGCGGTCAGCCCCGCCAGCTGCGCCGGATCGGTGACCGGGTCGGGCCCTTCCAGCAGCTTGCGCGACCCGATCACGTCCACCCGGTTGCGGTCGAGCCGCTTGGCATAGAGCGCCGGGTCGATCTCCCGCGCCAGCGCGATCACCGCATCCAACCCCTCGCCCAGTCGCGCGATGCCGTGGCCGGCGGTGTCGATGTCGAGATGGAGCTCCGAGTGGGTCTGGCGCAGCTCGCCGAGCCGCGGGAACAAGCGCTGCGACGCGAACAGCGGCAGCACGCCCAGCCGCAGCCGCAGCACCTCCGTTCCCGCAGTCATCGACTCCACGGCGTCGGAGAGCTGGTCGAGCACCGGCGCGATCTGCGACAGCAGCCGCTCGCCATCGGCGTTGGCGACCATCGCCTGGTGGCGGCGGTCGAACAGCGGGCGACCGATGAAGCGTTCCAACGCCTGCACCCGGCGGCTCAAGGCGGGCGCGGACAGGGCCAATTCCTGCGCGGCGGCCTTGACCGAGCCCAGCCGCGCGACTTGGACGAACGCCTCAATGGCACCCAGCGGCGGCAGCCTACGCATCGCGCCGATCCTCCCACGCCCGTGACGCTACCGGCGATTGCAATTTGTGCAACTCGGTTCGCGTTGTTCGCATTTGCAACATGCCGCGCTGCAGCGCAAAAGCAACGGGCCTTTCAGGCATCCTCTCCTAAAAACTTATTCGGGCCGGCTCCCTCGGGAGCCGGCCCTTTTTTCGTGCCTACCGCGGCATGGGCTTCAGGAACCAGCCCGATGCTCGCGCGATTGACCCGCCTCTCGGGAGGCGCGCGATGGCGGATACGACGGACGACAAGGCACGCAGGATCCAGGTGGCGAACAGCCGTCCGGAGGATAGCGGCCGCGGCCTTGCCCATGTCCCGCGCACGTTGATGGCCGCGCTGGGCATCGCGGAAGGCGACGTGATCGAGATCGTCGGCAAGCAGACCACCCCGGCGCGTGCGGTCGCCCCCTATCCGGAGGACGAGGGGCTGGACCTGCTGCGCATCGACGGGCTCCAGCGCGCCAATGCCGGGGTCGGCTCGGGCGACTTCGTGGAGGTGCGCCGCGTCGAGTCGAAGCCCGCGACGCGCGTGGTGTTCGCGCCGGCACAGGCAAATCTCCGGCTCCAGGGATCGACCAACGCCTTGAAGCGCACCTTTTTCGGCCGGCCGCTGTGCCAGGGCGACGTGGTCGCGACCGCGGGGCACCAGCGGGTCGGCGACATGCCGCCGAACGTCCAGCGCTTCATGAACGCTCCCGCCTATGCGCTCCAGGAGATCCGGCTGGCGGTGGTGCAGGCGAGCCCGAAGGGCGTCGTCCACATCGACGAGAACACCGAGATCGAGCTGCGCCCCGAATATGAGGAACCCTCGCAGCGCCGCGCCGACGTCACCTATGACGACATCGGCGGCATGGCCGCGACCATCGACCAGCTGCGCGAGATGGTCGAGCTGCCGCTGCGCTATCCCGAGCTGTTCCAGCGGCTGGGCGTCGATCCGCCCAAGGGGCTGCTGCTCTACGGCCCGCCCGGCACCGGCAAGACCCGCCTCGCGCGCGCGGTGGCGAACGAATCGGATGCGCAGTTCTTCCTGATCAACGGGCCCGAGATCATGGGCTCCGCCTACGGCCAATCCGAGGGCCAGTTGCGCGAGGTGTTCGAGCAGGCGGCCAAGAACGCGCCCTCCATCGTCTTCATCGACGAGATCGACTCGATCGCGCCCAAGCGCGGGCAGGTATCGGGCGAGGCGGAGAAGCGGCTGGTCGCGCAGCTCCTGACGTTGATGGACGGGCTGGAGGCGCGCGCCAACCTGGTCGTGATCGCCGCCACCAACCGGCCGGAGGCGATCGACGAGGCGCTGCGCCGGCCGGGCCGGTTCGACCGCGAGATCGTGGTCGGGGTGCCGGACGAGCGCGGGCGGCGCGAGATCCTGGGCATCCACACCCGCGGCATGCCGCTGGCGGACGGGGTCGACCTGAAGGAGTTGGCACGCACCACCTACGGCTTCGTCGGCGCCGACATCGCCGCGCTGGCGCGCGAGGCAGCCATTGAGGCGGTCCGGCGGATCATGCCGCGGCTCAACCTGGAGGAGCGCACGGTCCCCGCCGACGTGCTGGACACGCTGTCGGTCACGCGCGACGACTTCCTGGGGGCGCTGAAGCGGGTCCAGCCATCGGCGATGCGCGAGGTGATGGTGCAGGCGCCGACCACGACCTGGGACGATGTCGGTGGACTCGACGACGCGCAGATGCGGCTGAAGGAGGGCGTCGAGCTGCCGCTCCGCAACCCCGACGCGTTCCGGCGGCTGGGCATCCGCCCGGCCAAGGGCTTCCTCCTCTACGGCCCGCCCGGCACCGGCAAGACGCTGCTCGCCAAGGCGGTCGCGCGCGAGGCGGAGGCGAACTTCATCGCCACCAAATCGTCCGACCTGCTGTCGAAATGGTATGGCGAGAGCGAGCAGCAGATCAGCCGCCTGTTCGCCCGTGCGCGGCAGGTGGCGCCGACCGTGATCTTCATCGACGAACTCGACAGCCTGGTGCCCGCGCGCGGCGGCGGCCTGGGCGAACCGCAGGTGACCGAGCGGGTCGTCAACACCATCCTGGCCGAGATGGACGGACTGGAGGAGCTGCAGTCGGTGGTGGTGATCGGCGCCACCAACCGGCCCAACCTGGTCGACCCCGCGCTGCTCCGCCCCGGACGCTTCGACGAGCTGATCTATGTCGGCGTGCCCGACCAGGCCGGGCGGCGGCGCATCCTGGGCATCCAGGCGGGCAGGATGCCGCTTGCCGAGGATGTCGACCTGGACGCTGTGGCGCGCGACACCGACCGCTTCACCGGCGCCGACCTGGGCGACGTGGTCCGCCGTGCGGGCCTGATCGCGCTGCGCCGCGACGTCGGCTCGGGCACGGTGACCGCCGCCGACTTTGCCAAGGCGCTGGGCGAATCACGCGCGAGCGTCACGCCGGAGATGGAGCGCGATTACGAGCAGATCGCCGCACGGCTGAAGCAGGACGCCGCCGCGCTCCAGCCGATCGGCTTCATCGCGCCGGGTCAGCTGACCCCGCGCGGACCGAAGGGGACGGACTGACCCTGCGCGTCGTCCCGGCGAAAACCGGGGCGACGAGGGTCAGTCCCGGAACCGCCACCACACCACCACGAGCGTCGCCGCACAGGCGACGCCCGCGGCCAGGTATGGCAGCGGCCGCCACCATTCATAGAGGCCGACGCCGATCGATGGCCCCAGGATGAAGCTGGCGCCGTTAATGCTGGTGACCTTGCCCGCCACCGATCCCTGCCCGCCCGCGCCCACCGCCAGGCTGGCCCCCGCAGTGAAGCCCGGCCGGGTA
>Ga0325400_1002759_pt1 | contig 15583 bp, 15 predicted proteins | sample PopdelMetagenome_2_FD_205662 | JGI IMG/M metagenome (GOLD analysis project Ga0325400, IMG submission 205662) | Populus deltoides microbial communities from Bellville, Georgia, United States - Xylem-PdKOR-R1 | ecosystem: Host-associated > Plants > Phyllosphere > Stem > Wood/Secondary xylem... | reverse complement strand
ATATTTTATATACTATTTATTTTTTAATAAATATAATATCTTCTCTTGTACTTTAAAAAATATAGTACAATGCTTTTGACTTTTGAATAAACATTTCTTATTCCTTGAAAAAGAAATTCTTGAAAACGGGCTAGAAGAAATCGAAACAGGACCGATCTTAGGCCTACTCCATAGTTGGGCCCGGCTCATGAATAAGTCGATTCCGACTCCACTTTTGCCAAGAAACAAACACGCAATTCTCCCTCTTTTCCTCTCTCTTCCTTAATCCACCAGCTGGAAAAAATCTAAGCACCTCGCATTTGAAAATCAGGCAAGAGAGAGAAGAAAATGACTTTGAGCTTTGAAGAAATGAATTTGTTATATTCACTGCTGAGATCAGAGCAAAGACCAATCGATGAAATCGTCACCGAATTTATCAACAATATCAATCGCTCTCGCTCTTCCACTCTTTCTGCTTCTCTCTCACTACTCTTACAGGCAAGCAACGCATCCTCTCTCTCTCTCTCTCTTACTGAATTTATGAATTTTGCTAGGGTATAGGTGCTCTCGAATTCGATATAATTAATCCTTAAGGATTTTTTTTTTGTTTGTTGATTGTGTTTAGTAGTAAAAATTATGGGGACATAAGTATTACATGCTTACTTTGTATTGGTTGATGATGAATTGGAGGTTTAAGTGAAGTGCAGGAGGATAAGATGATGCTCAAGTCTACGGAAAGGTTAACTGCGTTTGCGATTCTTTATCTGACTTATTCATTGCAACAGTCTTCTGCAAATCCGTTTGTAGCTTTGTTTATCAATGTAAGTAGCGGGATTCTTGCCTGCGTCACGGAAAGATTATTATGATAGAATGTGAATATTAGTAATGCAGATGAATGCAATGGTTCTGAAAGAAAATGTGAGGCTTATGAGTTTCATTGTGGGATTTTACAGGCTGCTTGTGATGAGGGAGCAGAAAAATACGAGAGGGCGTTTGTTCTTCAGTTGTTAGCCTCTGGAAGCTCTGGTGGTAGCAAAGAGGTTCTAAACTGTCTTTTTTGTGTTTTTGATATTAAGTGATCTGTTGAAGTGGTTCAGTTAGCATGTGAAGGAATGTGGCAATTGAGCATGTCAGCATGCTTATTACATGGTGGTTTTTTTAACAGTTGTTTTTTCTAGTGTTGTTTTTGTAGAATTTACTTTTAGGAACAGGCTGGAACACTTTACACCATGTTGCTTGGAGTTGGGTTGTGTCTATAAATCAATTATATTTAACAAAAAATGATCAGGAATTTGATAATTGGCTGAATTTTTGAAATGGTCACGGAAATTATCTTAACTATTTTATATCTTTATCTGAAAATAGTGTGTTGTTGGGGATAACGTAGTAAATTTCAACTTTTACCATCCGAAGATGTGGATCTTTTTGTTGGCGAATAGAATAGTAAATCTTGTATTTGACTTTTACCATCATTAGGTATATAAGATCAAGGTATTCAGGAGCTGGTTTGTAACTTTAGTTGGATTAGTCACATCTCTTCATGCTTGTTCATTTTAGTCTCTCTTACATTATTCCATTTTTAGTTCCAATTGTTTCTCTTTATGATAATGGTTTCTGAGAACAACTTTCTGCTCTTTTCCAGTTTCTTAAACAGTCTGCTGCAAATTACATCAAAGTTTTTGATCCTTCAGTCCATGTAAGCTCCTTATATATGTCAAATCATGCTTTTGATGAGTGAATCCATATTAAACTTGTGCATATTATCCATTTCACCACATTGGAGATTCGGTTCTGCTAAATAAGCCTTCTAATCTAGTCCTTGGAACTTTTCTTTTTCACATTGCATTGATAAACTTATCTGCTTATTGTCAGGCTTTCCCATCACGTGAACATTTGCAGCATCAATATGGTGATAAAGTCCATCCCGGAGCAGATAATTCCTTATTTAAAAACATTTCACTGAAAAATATAGTGCCAGATCCAGATGTACCCCATGGTTGTGATGCAAATTCACAAGAGTATGTCCCCTAGAATCGAAGGAACAATTCTAAAGATGTGATGTTTTCCTTTTGTTTTTGCACTATTTTCTACTTTCAATTCATGCCAGGTTCAATTTCCATATTCTTTCCTTTTTGAATTTTTCGACATATAGATGATAATGGTTCCTTTGTAGGTTTGATTTGCAACCTGGAGTGAAACCTAAACTTGGATCTGGAGATAGAGACGAGGCTCTAACTGGATTGTTGGCAAACTTGTCGCCAGAGGGCATAGGTCCTCAATGGATCAGGTCTAGACCACCGAGGCTGCCAATACAGGATGGTGAAGTAAGGGCATTTTATTGTCAAGTATTTGACTGCTTAGAAGAATTGTTTTTTTTTTCCTTAAACTTTTCAAACTCATTTCCAGTTAGTGTGGCTCAACCCCGATAGCAATCATGAGCTTGTGTGGGATCATTGTATGTGTGCTGATACTAGCAGGGGAGCAGCAGTTAGGGGGTTGATTGCAAAAGCCTTGAAGGGACCTCTTGCGCCTTCTCAACAAGAGGTTCTGCTACTGTTCTATGTTTTAATATTATGCACATATACCATTTATAAAGCAACCTCTCAAGTAGTTTTTATCACAAATTTTACTTGATACGGAAAGGACTTTTGGAATCTAAAGAAATGTGAAATTCTGGTTCATAATGGATATGTGGTAATTTGGTACTTCTACAAAGTAATTGTGCACATGCTTGATAACCATGTCTACTTGATTATACTACATCACCGAACTATTTTTCAAATAGCTTGCTTATTTTCATCCTTCTTTTTAACCGTGTAGCTTCCATATTTTAACCTCTTCCCTGCTGTCATGTCCTAGCTACCTGATAAGGTCTTTTTTTACCTCTTCAAATTTTTTTTAAAATTAATTTTTCCCTTGATAGTACTTGTATCAAACTGCTTGTGTTTTTGCACGTGTTTGTACTGAAAATATTGGAAATACTAGATGAATGCTTGCAGCTTTGCCTAGCAATGAGATCATGGCAGGGTTCAGATTTAATTAGTCTTAGGTGTGTTAGTGACCCTGGCAAAAAAACCCATCTGTAGTTAAAACGTTTTGATTAACTAAATAATCACCTATTTGTAGATAGATTGTCTTGATGAATTGTTCAAGTTCATATTAATTTTAGAGAGAGAATTGCATGCTCAACATTGTTTTGTCTAGTTGTCGCATATATGATATTGAAATGAAGTAATGACTCCAAGCTCTCTCTTGTCCAGCAAGTCTTGGTGGAATTGACTAATGACCCAAAGCTTGTATATCACTGTGGACTGGCACCAAGGAAGTTACCTGTATGCCATATGACACTTTCATTTTTCATTTGTAATAAGAGTTCTGCTTGAAATTCAAAGGCCTTTTTCATCTGCTGTCAGGAATTGGTAGAGAACAATCCTCTCATTGCGGTTGAAGTTCTTACCAAGTTGATAAATTCTCCTGAAATTGCAGAGTATGTGTTTGGTGCATGGGTTGTTATCCTTTATTTTTATTTCTAAATATGTGTGATGCTGGTCTGATGTTTGTTTATTTTTATTTGTGGGTTCAGTTACTTTACAGTACTAGTCAATATGGACATGAGTCTACATTCAATGGAAGTCGTGAACAGGCTTACAACAGCAGTTGAACTTCCAAAGGAGTTCATTCGGATGTACATAACTAACTGTATTTCCTTGTGTGAAAATATCAAGGTACATCCAATGACCATGCATATTTATTGCATTGATAATGTCACAGTACTGGTGGAACAAAATAATGTTCTGCTTGAGGAACCAGTTGGTCACTTAATTATAGTGGGCAACATAATGAAAACATTTGATGAATTTCCACTGAGGAGATCATGGAGAAAATGAAACTCGAGCATTCATTTGCATGTATCTATGTTAGACAAGATTGTGCTCCTTGGTTATTTGTATGTGCACACAAACACAAGAATCCAAAATGTAGTAGTTGTGGTTTTGGTACTTCTTAAACTAGCTATATGACAATTCATCATGCAATTTTTCTTCTCCAACAACTTGAAATTGCCTCATTTTTCCAGGATAAATACATGTACAAAATCAGTTAATTTCATTTCATGAGGTTGTAATCCAACCAGATATTAACCAATGATTTTTACCTTTCCCGATTTCCAGGATAAATACATGCAGAACCGACTTGTCAGACTTGTTTGTGTTTTCCTGCAGAGTCTAATCCGAAACAGAATTATTGATGGTCAGTTTGCCGTTCTACCTGTGATTGAACTGTTATAGCAGCCAGTTGACATTAATGCATATCCAGATGATGTACTTCGTTCTTTGATACTCATACATGAGGTTTAATGAAATGAGAAAACTTAAAGAATATAAGAAAGCAGACTACATTACTTTGTCTGATATAAATTAAAAAAAAATATTCTGGAAGTTTGTTTGGAGAAAACTAAATCAAAAGGAACAAAATTTTGTAATCATGTCTTGTGATTGATGAGATAAGCTTACGGGTGCTGGGACTGAGAGTTGAAGATGGCATGAAACAAGGAATTGGAAATTGCTGCCTGGAAAGCTGTATTCTGCACTTTTTTTAAATGTCCTAAGCTTTCAGAACAATAAACTGCCTAGAAAAAAAGAAGTATGGGCTTTTATTGCATGACATGAATTTTTTATGTCCTCTTTTGGCTCCACTTTTGGCAACAATTCTGTTGATTTTGACCTATGGTTGTGGTATTGCAGTTAAGGATCTTTTCATTGAAGTCCAAGCATTCTGCTTTGAGTTTTCACGAATTAGAGAAGCAGCTGGTTTATTTAGACTTCTCAAGACCTTGGAATGAATGGGTCCATTTCTATTCCTTGCGCTGCACACTTCTTTTTCTTTTAGTTTACAGTTAGAGTTTTTATTTTCCCTTTGTAGATAACGAATCCTATTCTTCCTTTCTATCTTAGTTAGTGCACCAAAACTTCTCTTTGCAACTAGATTATCTGTGTGGCCTCTGATTTATAACGAATGAACTGAGATTTTGTTTGGATAAAGATGCACTTATCAACAGAAAGCATAGAGGAGAAAGAGGAAGGATTTGGAGAAAGAAGTAAAGCATTTTATTTAATTTTCCTTGGTTCATTTCCTCATGAGTTTTGTGCCAAATTTCAGGCGTTTTTCATGCTGTCGACGGTTTTAGGAAGATTTGGCTGTTCCAGGGAAGGCATTTTGAAGCCCCATGGATCTTTCATATATGATAAAGTTCAATTCTTTCTTTACTGGACCTACGTGATGACAAACTGGCTAAATAGAGTGCTGGATAACATCATCAATGTAGCTGGAGCACCGTACCTGAATGAGGTAGACCTGGTTTCCTCCAACTTTGGATAGATCATCGTGTTGAGAATTATGTCGTGATTTATCTGTGGTGAGGAACAGGGACGCTTAGTGTTAGCCATTGGGTTTTTACTGATTTCCATAACAACAATAACTTTGATTCGCTGCTTGATTTTGTTGCTGGAATCATTTCTTCAAAGGGATAAAAGATGGTGATGCATTTGAAGGGGTTTAACTGCAGGTTGCAGCTACTGATTTGGATGCAGGGCACCAAGGAGATCGCTCGGTATCATTTGCAAGCCACAAAAATTCACACTTCCGTCTCAAAATATTAACTGTAGGCCAGCCAATGCATCATGGCCGGTTTGGATTCAAAGAAAGCTATTGGAAACCATTTTCAAGAATACGTAATCAACACCCTTGTTCCTTCAATCCACATCATCTCTCACTGTCCAAACCATGCCACATAAAAGTCAAGGGTCTAAGTTTACCAAAGCTACTGGTGAGTGAGTGTTTTTGTCTTATAATTATTTTTAAAAATTATTTTTGTTTAAAAAAATATTAACTTGGTTCTTTTATGTCTTCATGATATTAAATTTTTTTTAAAACTATTATTTTAATATATTTTTAAATTTTAAAAAGCATGCATCACACGTTTATAGCCCACCTAAAAGTAAATGTCTTCCAATTTCCTGTTTCACAAGCTCTTATCTATTCTTTTCATATAAAAAAAGGACCAAAAAAAAAAAAAAACAGGCGGTGTTTTCTTTTTGACACGCGGTGATCTAAGCCATTAAAATGTTCTTACCACTTGGATATTATCCATTAAAATGTCGGAGTTTTTTTTTTTTTTTTTTTTTGGTCTTTTCGGATAAGAAGCCCTACCCTGATATTCTCATCTGTAAAAACTTGACATGCCAAAAGGGCACAACAGGGTTGCTGAGCCAAAGTAAAAAATATAGGCATCTGGTTACCATTAATTTTTATGCCAAGCGATTTTTTAATTTAGATGACCTAAAGAATGCAGACACTCTTCCTAATTATGCAGAGAGTCTTGAGAAGTGGAGGCAACATGGTATAGACACCAGCAACATCCACCCCCACCACCACCAGCCCCCATCGGCACTACCATTACCACCATTGTTCCAAATGTAAATCTTAGGCTGTCAATTTTATGTTATTTAATTTCCATGTTTTTGAAGTTATTAATAGCTTAATCCTTTTCTATGTTTTTGAATTCGTTTGTAAGTTAATTCTTTTCGTCGATTTCATATTATTTTTTAGATGAAGACTGTATTTATAATTAATTAAACTACATTAATAATAAAATGAAATAAATTAAGCTCACCATGATTTTCAAGTTTTCACACGGTACATGTTAGCTGGTGTCACTTGTTGGGGGTGTTGGGCGGTTTTGCAAATTTTTGAAAAAAAACAAAATTTGTTTTAAATTAATTTTTTAATATATTATATTAAAAATATTATTTTGATTTATATAAATTCTTGTTACATCATATAAAATATTTTTGGCCAATTTATTTAGTTTAAATTTTGATTTAAATCAAGCTAATTACATGAAATTAACAATATAAATTTAACTAATAAAAAAATTTAGTCAATTTGATATATTCAATTTACTAGAATCTAAAAAACTTTAAATGAAAAATTAAAAAAAAAAAGATTTATAATTTATAAAATATTAAAAATTAAGGAGGATATAATTGTACGACAAAATAGCCATCAGATTTTTCCAATTTATTAGACCAAATTACCTTCAATTTCTTAACCTAAAATTTCCCAATTGATTTTTTCTAATATGAACCCTAGAATTCTAGGGTTTTCAATTTCCTCTCATGCAATCAAAATCAGATCAAATTGAGCTTAAATTATGGTGAAACGTAATAGCACCAATGAAGAGCCCAACACAGCTCCGGAGCCAGATCGCTGGTATGACATAAAATTAGGTTCTTCTTTTCAAGACCACCATAACCACTCCTCTCCAAAGTTCTGTACTTTACGGTGTAAGCATGCTCTTACCATTAAATCCTTTCTGCGTTCTGTTTTGTTTCAGAGAAAATTCAGTGAAGTAGTGACAAAATCGTTCTTTTTTGTTTTTAATGACGTTGTTTTGGAATTATGATAGCTTATTTGAATTTCCAGTCTTCAGTTTGTGTTTTCCTTTTAGAATCTTACATGATTGGTTGGTGGTCCAATGGAGGGATTGGTAATTAAGTTGGTTTCTTTTCAGCTTTGCTTGCTTGAGTGTAAGTAGTAATGAGGTAACTGAGGAAAAATGTAAAAGATATAGGGTTTACTAACATTGGTTAAGATGATTGGAAAAAGTCTATGAAAGGATTTATCTTGGTGTTTTAAATGTGGGATCGCATAAGGCTTCCATTTATTTACTTTTAGAAAGGTTAGTTGTTTGAGTGGAGGATAATAATTTATTTATTTATTATATTTTTGTATTTTTTAGATGAATTTAAACCAGCTTCAATTGATAAGAGTCAACCAGGATCGCTCCATAAGAGCAGGGATAACAGGGTAAGTGTAGAATATCACAACAACCAACAGGGAAAACCCAACGTAATGTTTGAGGGTGTAAGTGAGGATTACAAGGAAAATGATGCTGTCTTGTTCTTTGATGGGGATACCTTTCACTTGGAGCAGTTGCATCATGCAGTGAAGCGGTTGAGACATGTCCGGCTCCCTGGTGAGTCTGCAGCTGCCACTGCAACAGTTGCATTGGTTGCATCAGCATTTGAAACTCGTTCTCCACCTGTTGGTAAAGCAGCAAATTCAGAGTCTCTGGACAAAGGAATGGTTCATCAAACACCAGTAAGTGTGCATTGATTTCACATTTCTTTTGTTTTTTCTTGAAACTGTTTCCAGAATAAAAAAGTGTAAACAGGAAGGAAAAGGAAGAAAACTTGAATTGACACTTCTTTTCTCCATTATGTCCTTCTAGATTTTCATTTGAAGTTTATACCTTTTGCAGCCAAATCTAGATAAATCTGAGAAGCTCTCATCCCTCTGCTGCTTCCCAGATAACATTTTATGTAGTTGGCACAATTACTAGAGATGAAAGTATTCATAATTTCTGAGTCATTTTCAAATCGTGAATGAATGAAGATATTGCTGAAGTGTGCTGTAAAACTTGTTCTTTTGCTCTAAAAAATAGTGTGCTGAAATAGTTGTCATTGGATGGCATCTGCTTTAGGTATTTTTTTTATTTGTTTCAAAATGAATCCAATTTCAGCAAAAGAGATGGAAGCATTCTTGAACAAAAGGATTGTGATTTTACTTTCTCAATTTTTGTTCACATACTGCATTTTTTCATCAACTCTGCTTGTTTCTGAATGAACTCTGTGGTGTATTTGAATATCTAGAATGTTTTATGATCGGTGGCTGATCGAACAGGGGAAATAAACATGTTATTTATGTTTGGTTTTGGAATTAATGTTTGTGGTAGAAGCTTTATTTAGACTTTATTTTGATGTGTATATATTTCTTCTGCTTAATATAATTGTGTGCAGGTTCAGATGGAACAGATTGGCACTGGTGTCTCAGAAAGCTTAGGTATACTTCTTTTCTATAGTAACTGTTGATGGATATACTGGTTGATATTCGTTGTTCTTTAGACCTATAAGCTTGAGAAGATGATGGATGTTGTTTGTACCGAAGGTCTTTACTAGTAGTTTATCCCCATTTGTTACAACCTTGCCTCATATGTTTACCACCGCTATATTCCATCCTTCCTTGGGTTGATGGATTGGCTCAGCTTTCTCTTTGCCTGGTGCAGAACCTGAAGATGAGAAGAGCATGGAGCATCTACTATTTCCTCCTAACCTATCCACCTCATCACCAGACCCCAAGAATGAATCCGATGAACAGGTGGACATAGTCAATGATGATGATGATGGCTGTGAAACTGCTAACAAGGGCAAAGCTTCAGAGAAGGGATTGCCACGCACTGTTCTTAATATTGATATTAACTTGCCACATCAAGCGGAAACAGATGATGAGATTGCTGATGTAGATATCAGTGATGATGACATTGACAAAGGCCCTAATGCTGCGGAAGCCCTTAAAGCCCTGAATGCAGTTGACAAAGGTCCTAATGCTGCTGAAGCCCTTAAAGCCCTGAATGCAGAAGGAATGAAGGGACAAAATTCAAGCTCAAGCGGTAGCAGTGGGAGTGACAGTAGTGGAAGTGAGAGTGGGAGCAGTAGCAGTGATAGCGAAAGCAGTGGTGGTAACTCAGTCTTCTCTATCTGATGGTTGAAGTCATGCTTGTTACTCGGAGATCGAGATCACATAATGTGGTTGTCAGGATGGCTGATTCAGTTCAGCATTCAGATCACGGCAAACTTGAAACTTGATGAGATATTCTCCCACAGCTGATGTAGATGGAATCTCGAGCCAAAATGCTGCATTTTAGAAACTTAGCTTAGGTTTCCTGTACTCTTTCTTTCCTGTAGTTTAGTTAGACCAGCACCTCTTCTGTAGTTTAGTTACATCAGCATGGTTCCTGTGAATTTGAAAAAGAATGTTGGTGTCTTTGGTAATGCCAATTTTCAGGGTATTTGCTTGCAATCCACGTAGACAATGCTATCAATTGAAACGAGTCGTACCATCGGATCATAGCTTATAGTAGCATAAGTGCTCTGCAAACTACCAAGTGACAGCGGGCATGCGCATGCCTCAGAAAAACAGGCATCCGTAACCGTTATGGTAAACCCACTACGGTTTTCAGTGGACTAGAGATTTTCCACTAGAGTTTGCCTCATGGACAGTAGAAAAATTCTGAATATTCGTTTGAAATAGTAGCCTCAAGGATTTCGAATTGTCAGGTTTCAGGAATCCACAAGGTGAATATACTAATTCAAGGGAAACAAGTTAATTCTATGAAAATTCGTTGAATTATAACCATTAAGACAAGTCAATAACAATCCTAGTCTTTCACTAGTTTTATCCTGGATTAAATGCACATTTATATTTATAAAAAAACCACATTTGAAGGAAATCAACACTATTCGAAGTAAATGTACAAATAATAGAAACCATATGGCCTTTCCGTTTTTCAAAATTTGTACTGATTAATCCATAATCTACTTTCACAACATTACATAGCACAGCTCCTTTGATAGGTCAACAAATCCAAACGTGTCTCAAATCTTATACCGGACTTGGTGTTTCCTTTTCCTGGTCCATGCCTCTATCCCCATCACTTCCTCCAACATATCCATTCTGTAGCATTTTATGCTCTGAAGGCAAATTATTCTTAGCTTTCTTGCTCCCTTCAATTTTCCAAAGATCCCACACCCGAGTTTTTGGTGGAGGTGAAGCATCTGTAAGCGGTGCAACTAGTCCTGGCTTACCATCATCAATAACTTCATCTACCAACCCATATTCTTTAGCTTCCCAAGCATTCATGAAATTGTCACGATCAGTGTCAACTTCAACCTGCACACAACAATGAATGAGGAAAGAAAAGAAACAGCAGGGAAGATCAAACCAAACTACAGGAACATTGGATGGTGAGTGATGAAAGAAGGAAATATCATTTGATATCTAACCTGCTCTAGAGGCTTCCCTGTTATTCTTGATAATATCTTGTTCAGCTTAATCTTGTGGTAACTCATTTCTCTAATCCGGATGCTCATTTCTGATGCCTGAAATCAAATGCAAGTGCTCAGAAACACATGTCAAACAGTTCTGAAAACTATCATTTTGCCAGTCAGTTTTTTCTAGAGTATCATACAACTCGAGTGACCCTAAACACCTTAAAGTAATTACTGTCTTGCAGTATTTTACGAACTAAGTTACACCCTTTTAAAAACCAAATTGACCAGAAAAGATAACTAAATTCAAGTGTTGATAAAAGTTTAGATCGAATCTAAAGAAGGAAGTGTAGCTTCAACCGAAGTTATGATCAACGGAGAAATAATCTGTTCTTGATCCACTCAAAACCTATAGCTATCTGCAGCTTCAACCGAAATTATGATCTCAACATCATCCTCCTTTCCTTTCCAGGAACAGGAAATAAAGCATAAATTAAACCTCCACTAGTCTTGAGGCTTTGTTTGTTTTTGCAGCCAACTGAGGGGTTGGCTGCAAAAACAACTGGGCTCTTAATTTAATCACATACCCACCACCCAAAGTGTAAATCTTTTAGGGAAAAAGTATCACCCAACCAAACTCCAGAATGGGCACAAAGAAGGAAGTGCAGAACCTCAGAACAATGAAGTAAAAGGTGATCCAGTGACTCTGTCACCTTGTTAGGCAATTTAATACTCTTCTATGGAACAGGCTTTTAAAGTTCTACTAATCAGATGGTCTGATGCTAAACAAATTACTTTAAGTGCTAATTATGAGAATCACTTTCTTCTAGAAGTCACCTCTTAGAGAATCTCCAGTTACATATCGAAAAGTTGTTGGATTGGATGGTGAGCATTTGTAACATTATCCCTTACTGAATTTCAAGCTGGAAATTACATCAAACTCATAGATTTCACCCATTCAACATTCCTAGTGCAAGAATTTTTCAATATATATGCACAATAAAATAGGCAGATTATGAAAACATAAGTAAGAGGAGACTAAAGACTTACTTTGCCTCCAGCAGTTCCAAGTGGCTGATGAATCATCACCCTCCCATTGGGCATGCAAAATCTCTTGCCTTTGGAACCAGCAGAAAGAAGAAATGCTCCCATGGATGCAGCAAGCCCAAGGCAAATAGTTGAAACATCAGCCTTGCACAACTTCATCGCGTCATAAATTCCCAGTCCTTAATGAAGCAATGCGTGAAGGGAAAGATAAAAGGAATAAGAGTATAACCAGGAGCTTTTTAGACCCAAATAAAATGCACAATGTGATACCGTAAAGATTCAAACCTTTAATTCTACCCGGTCATTTACAGAATGCCATAAAATTCTTTTAGTTTAGATCAAAGAATGACATTATTTAATTAAGATACAGAAAATGAACCATGACAATGGGAGACTAACTCATCCTCCTGGGGAAAAGAGATATGACAAGAAAAATGTGACAATAAGGCTCTCAAAACCCATTGAACATCAGCTAGTAAAACAAAAAAAAAATCAACCAGAGGATGAGCTCTAGAAAGAAGCCAGATCCCAATGCAATCGCATCAATATAGGTTGATCCTTAAAGATAGTTAAATTGAGCTCCAACCAGATATTCATCCTCCCAAATCAGAAGAAGCGTAGACATAACATTTCCTTCACTATATTCAGGAGATTATCCAAGATACACCAATAATAACAAAGAGTTTCCACCACATATTCGAAATCATTGAATTAGAATGCATAGTTACAGAATTAGTCACAAATGGTATAACAAAATCCTAAGCTAACAGGAATTGGGTATGTTCAATTGGTTGCAACTTGCATGACACATCAGGCTCCATGAAAAAAAGCAGATTTCAAATACTAAAAATGTCACAGGAATCATATGGAAAAACATTCATTTCCAAGATTAATTCTATTCTTGAAATTACCCTTTAACTGGTCTGATACAGTCCAGCTTAATATGAGTAACAGATTACACAATGTTGATCCATGTAGCTCAAATTATTTTAGCAATCCTAAGGCCTTTACAAACAGCAATTTCTATGTAGGAACCATAAGCTTCAAAGTATATGGAGATATATAAAGAGAAAATGAAAATAAAAAAGGATTGATGAAAAAGGAAAGAGAGCACTGAAAAATCAAGCATATTATATAAACCTATCCACATACCAGCAGTGACAGAACCCCCAGGTGAATTAATAAACAATTTGATGTCTTTGTTGGGGTCTTCAGCATCCAGAAATAATAGCTGACTGATAATAAAATCTGCTGTCACGTCATCCACCTGCCAAATACCAGTCAGAGTAAGTAAAATTAAACCAGCCTTTTGCTATTCTTAAGCATGTTTAAAAACCAGGAAAGTTGGAAATCCTCGATATATTGCTAGCATCTCTATCACTTGCACACATAATAGCATCCAGATTTAAAACTACCACAATTCTAAAAAATGAAACCCGAAGGCCATAAATTTCACAATAAGGAACTGATATGACAATAATCAGCAAAACCCATCTCAGAGTGCCAATGGTTAAGCCAGCAGACCAGAAAAAACACATGCATATATATATATATATATATATATATATATATATATAGAGAGAGAGAGAGAGAGAGAGAGAGAGAGAGAGAGAGTCCCACCTCAAATCTCAAGTTCTATCTGAAAGAAGATTTCTAACAAAAAAGAAAGCATCAACCACAATCGAAGATTTAATTAACATCAACTACATAGAGAAACACCCATCTAAAACCTGTGTTCCAACATCATTACCAAAACAAATGTGCTGCAATCAAACAATAGTAAGAAACTCACCTACAAGTTCAGCAATTACTCCCCAAAAACCACATAATACAAAGGTTCGATGAAACACTACTTGGCAACATCAGAGAACCTCACTTCCAATATCTCTAACAAAACAAATACAGTGCTACTAAGTCATCCAAAACCTAACAACTACTCCCGCAAAAAAGAACTACACATACCAGGCTACAAAATCCTACAAATAATTCCAGCCTCCCCAACTTGTCAGATAAAAAGAAAATTTATATCAGCCTACAAAACTAAAGGGCCACCTCAAGATACTAAAGACCAATACTTTGATAATCAATAATATATATATATATATATATATATATATATATATATATATAAACCTCTACAAACCATACAAAACAAAAGGAGAAAAAAACCACCTACAAAATCCATCAATTAGTCCCAAAACAAAAACCCAGCAACAAACTTCGTACAGAAACAAATTCTACACAACTTTTAACATCAATTCAAAAAAGAAAAGAAAAGAAAAGAAAAATACTTGAGAGCCCAAAAAAATGATTCTTTGACGGAGAAGCATGTTGGTAGTATCCAATTCCTCAAATTTTGGCAAAGTAGGAGCTGAAGTAGCAAAAGATGAGAACTTTTCAACATCCCAGTTGCTAGCCAAAGTCTGTCTTGCGGTGTTAGCATCGAATGAACTCTTCGAAGCCTTAACACAGATGGGTTTTCTTCTTTTACTGCAAACACTAATAGTAGTGCTGGTGTCAATGGTGACTGGTAGCAGAAGATGATTCTTGTTAATGAAACTGTTGCGATTGGAGAAACATAGAGGGCTGCTTGTGGATTGTAAGGCTGTGAGATATGCTAAACCTACCTCCATTTTTCCTTTCTATCTGCTTTGATTTGATATTATGGTCCTGTTTTTAAACATTTTGTCTTTGGTTTATGGATATTTTGTTTGAGGAAATTAGAGAGAGTTCGGTGACCAAAGTGGACCTTCTGCATAACTTTCTAGTCTGAAGTGCACGCAATGGTAGATTCTGCTGGCTGGGCGTTGCAGTTCGTTGAACGGTGCCGTTTGACCCCTCCTGTTTTTTGTTTTTTGTTCAATAAAAATCAAAACAAATTCTAAATTTTAATTTAAAATAAATTAAATATTAAATGATATAATTATCAAAAAAAAAATTAAAGAATAAAGAATAAAAAATTGTGTTTGGGCCTTGTTTAGTTTTTTCTTTTCCTTTTTTAGGTTAGAACGTCCGGTATTTTATTTTATTTTATTTTATTTTATGAAAGAAAAATACTGATATATTTGAGAGGATTGTGATTTAAGTTAAATACGGCAGATATATGGCCAAAATCATGGACAATTTGGCCCCTGTGCTGCTGTATCGTGGATGCAACTTGTAACGGTCTAAGCCAAAGAAACATTGGTTAACTTGCTACGATAGATAACCTTGATGTGCTTGTGTTTTCTTCTTCTTGTCATGATCTGCTCCGATTACATGATGATTGTATTTTTATAACATGAATATTTTCCATGAATGAAAAGGTTTAAAGTCTCAAAACTCCTCCGCTTCAAAAAAAAAATTATTAAATACAAATAAAAATATCAATAAAAAAATATTTTTTATAAATTATAACGATATTTACTGACATAACATAACATCGATATTTATGTTGGTATTCATTGACAGGAATTTTTCATCGATAAATACCAAAAGAATTACAAATGAAAATCAAGGAATGAAAAAAAAAATAAATAGATATTCCCTTGTCATTTCTGTTGGGAAATATGATGTATCAATATTTCATATTGAATTACAAATGAAATATAATTGTAGCTAATTTTTTTCACTGAATTCATCCATAATATTTAATTTATAACTTGTCGGACCTCTCTCCCCTTCTCTTATTT
>Ga0325400_1002758_pt1 | contig 15597 bp, 9 predicted proteins | sample PopdelMetagenome_2_FD_205662 | JGI IMG/M metagenome (GOLD analysis project Ga0325400, IMG submission 205662) | Populus deltoides microbial communities from Bellville, Georgia, United States - Xylem-PdKOR-R1 | ecosystem: Host-associated > Plants > Phyllosphere > Stem > Wood/Secondary xylem... | reverse complement strand
AAAAAAAATAGAATTCCAAAAGGACCTAGTAAAAAAAAACCAATGCTCAAAAACAAAATCGAGCTAATCCGTGTTAACTTTACTAGCTCACTCCCAAGATAACCTAAAAAAACAAAAAAATAATAAAGCTCAAAGACCAATAATTTAATATCAAATGATAAAATTTTTAAAAAAAAATCAAGGAAAAAAAAACTCATGTCAACACGGATTAACTCGATCAACCTGCCACCCGCAACATATGATTAGAATAAAAAAAACTAGACTTCCAAAAAAAAAAACCTAGCAGAAAAAAAAGAGTTAAATAAATAAACATTGAAAACCAGAGTCAATCTGAGCTAACTTGACTAACCCGCACTTAAAATAACCTAACCCAACATAAAGAAAAGTGAAAAAATCATAAAGCTCAAGGGCCAATAATTTAATGTCAAATGATGAAATTGAAAAAAAAATCAATTTCATAAAAAAAAACATCGAGGAAAAAAAACTGAATCAACCCGGATTAACTCAACTAACCTGTTATCGGAGATATAAAATCAGATAACTCAACTAAAGAAAAGTAGAACAAACAAAGAAGTTAAGGGCCTAGTAACCAAATGTCAAATGATGAATTTGGAAAAAAAATATTAATTTTTAATGAATGACCCTAAAAAAGTTGAACTTAAATCGAGCCCGAGTCACGAGACAAGAATTACCAAGTATGAAGACAATCATGACAAAATAACAAAGTAGAATTTCTAACCGGAAAACAATTTTAAACCCAAACAATGTGGACCAAACATGGTATAAAAACAAAATGAAATAAAATAATTAGGGGCTAAATTAAAAAACAAAATAAATTTAAAAAAATAATCTAAAAAAGTAATTGAAAGAATAAGGATCTAAATTGGATAAAAAAACTAAATTAAATAAAATGTTGAAAAAAAAATATATCAAGAAAAGTATAAGAAAATAGCAATAATAAAAATAATGGGAACCAAAATTGGATTAAAAAATGCAATAAAATAGTAAGGGATGAAATTGAATAAAAAAATTAATTAAGATAAGTATAAAACACATTAAAAAAACAATCAAAAGCAGGAGACCAAATTGAATATAAAAATCAAATTGAAAAAAATGTCTAGAGATGAAATTGAAAAAAAAAGCTAAACTTAAAAAATCATCAAATGCAAAATAAATAGTAATAAAAAGAATGAGAGACAAAATCGATAAAATTACAAACTGGACGATACAATTGTTTTTTGAAAGGGCTGGCGTGAATTTCAAGGGCATAAGAGAGAAAAGAGAGGAAAGAAAAAAAACTCCACCTCAACCCAACCGGATCTCCACCTTGAGCACAGGCACACTACCAGAAAAAAGATGACTCACCACTTTCAACACCGTCGCAGATGGAGGATTTTGGTAATCGTAAGGCCCCGCATGCGCTGCCCAAAAAGTGCGGGGGCTATCACGTGTTGGCGCATGCATTGCACACATCAATAACTTTTTTATATAATATTTAATTATTTAAAATTATCAAACAATCCCTAACTAAATCCAAACATTACAAAAAAAAAACAAAAAACAAAATGAAAACATTAAAACACCCTTGAAACTAGCCTTAGTTTTTTTGGATTTCCATGGTAGTTTTGTTATTTAACTGTTTAAAAAATAGAAAAGACAGAAGCCTCTCTATGCATGTTCACTTTTTTTCTCTTAAGGGTATGATCGTAACTTAACTGTGCAATTTTTTAAAAAAAGACAAAAGAACCTCTGACCAAAAGCTTATCATTATTTTGCTTTGAAGAGCAAAATAGTTATTTTACTGTGATAAAAAAGTATCTGCTAATTTATCCTCAATCAATTTTACAATGACTAATGGATCCCCTGGAAAAAATGATTCTATCCCCAATCCCCGATTGTAAGATTCCTAAGTTTTTGGGATAAGAGTAAAAGTGGCATTTCACACAGTGAAACTAAGCCACAATGTTTTACTGGTCGCTTTTAGTTTTTTTGGTAATAAATTTTTATGATCAACAAAATAAATTTCACTTTAGGAACAACAAAAAAAATGCTCAATACCTGGATAAGAGATGTGGCGAGGTTAACAAGATCTAGAAATTAGGCAATGAGCAATACTTGTAAGTAATCATAACTTTTTATGATCAGATCAACAAAATAAATTTCACTCAAGGACCAACAAAAAAATGTTCAATATATTGGAAGTATTCCTCATTAATACGCCATGTGCAACTCTAAACATCAATTCCCTTGATGGCACTCTACAATAGCATCATAGAAGAACAGACTGAGAAGATGAATCATTTTTATCTTACCGACATGTCTCCCAGAGATTTGCTGCAAATTGGGCAGATGTAGTGACTACAAGTGTACGCCTGACACAATGAAGTGCAAACAGAATTAAGTACCAGGCACACAAAAAAAGGTACTTACCATATCACTGCAACAGGCAAAAAGTTGAAACAGAAAGGAACGGCAATAACCAGACAAAACCAGTAAAAAATAGACCTGAAAACAGGTTGAATGCATGAAATGGCCGCAAGGAAGAGCCTTGACACTTGCACTTGAAGTGAACATGTCGTCGCAGCAGATTGGGCAATTTGTTTCCAGACCTTTCTCTCGACATTTGTGGTCAGCTAGTTTCATTGCCAGGCAACAATTGCACTTCATGCAATGAAAGAAGTCAGCACCAAGCCCAGTACCCACACGGCATAAATTGCAGAAAGGACAATGATAAACAGCCCTGAAATAAATTCAGTGCATCGCAGGAAATCAAGTAGTAAGGATGAGTTCAGAAGCAGTTACTTGCATGAATTTATAGACCATTGGAGAGTTGAACTGATTGAATTGCTTTGCTAAGTTAGACCTATACCTTTCTCACCATGGCTTAAAAAATAAATGAAAAGGAAAAAGGTCATTTACAGTCAATTATCATTGCAATCAATATTATTATTCCATTAATTAAAATGGAAGAGAGTGTAAAATGCGAATATATTTCTTGTGGTATACGATTCCAGACATGTAGCTGACTTCATATGCACCCTGTAATTATAATCGTTGAAAAAGTTGAATTTCCAAGCTAGAGAAACTACAAGAGAGATTGCAAGTTACAGATTTTGGAAGAACAAGTGAATATATTAATGATAGAAAATGTACATCACATTTCTATTTGAAATCCAGAAATGTACTACCTGGCTAAGCGTAACCAGGAACCACAATATTCTTTCATGTTTTCTGGCATCAATTAATCTGAATACCTTTCATCGTCAAAAAATTTGCAGATGCTGCAATAGTACTTCGCCATTGAGAACCCACCGCAGGAAATAGAAGTGCAAACTGGTCCAACCGGCTGAATTTTCAGACAGCGCATACACATCATTTCAGATGTAGCCTTCCTGAAAGTACAGAATTAAAATACTATCAAGTTAATAGAAAGTCCAATCAAAACCAAGTACGACTGAATAACACTAAGTTACCTATCCATCGAATGGTCACTGACTTTATCATGGCAGAACCTACATGCAAATAACTTTCCACAACAAGCAGCACGTAGTTTACAATTTCTTTTGTAATGCTCACACCCAAATTCTTGTTTCTCTGGGCCTCGAAATGAAGGAGAACATCCAAGTAAGTCTCCACCATTTGAATGGTCACCAGTTCTTGCTTGAGGTGACTTCTGCTGCGCGGCTATCCAGCGGCTAACATAATCAAATATGTTGATCAGAGCAAGTAGAAGAATAGTAATGCAGAAAACTGTATAAAGTTTACACAGCATGAAGAAACCTGGTCATAAGATTTTGAATAAGGTAAGCTTTTCTTCTTGGATCAAGAGTTGAATCTCTAGAAACTTTCCTAATCTCTGCTTCAAGCTCATTTTGATTCATCCGAAAAATATCTTTCCAGCCAGGCTTAAATGTATGATCGCTTTGATCCAGACTTTCATGGAGATCAGTACCTAAACAAAAAGATAAAAGATAAAACAACAAAAATATATCTTTAAAATGTTTTAATACCAGCTAGAATAAAAAGCTACTTCAAAGAAACATCACAGAATGTCTCAAGTTTGCAGCTTTATTCACACACAAATTGTGCCACATTCAACAGCAAATAAAAAATAAATTGATAGTGCCAATAAAAGATTGCAGAAACCTAGTGATATACAACTCTCTGATGTTGTAGCATGTGGCGTTGCAGCAAAAGTTCCTTCCCACCATTCATTAAGCCACTCACTAAACATTGTGTTTTTGGTCGCCTGCTTCCACGTGTCCATCATCCTGTTCTGCTCCTCCTGAGTGAGAGCAGACGTTACCCATGGCAACATCGATTGAAGCACCTCTGCACCTGTGGTACCAATTATCTGACCAACAATTTTGTCCTGCTCCTCTACAGAAAAATGCCTGTCAAATAATGGCCACAACTCAAGTTCTTCCCGGAAAACATGTTGATCCAGTGTTACTCTAATGGATTTGCACATCCCCTGAAGCTTTGTCGCAAGCTCATTATACTGTGTAACTGTATAGTTATAATCAGACAAATTAGCATGCTTTCCAATTAATTCATCAGCATGATTTGTATTCTTCAAGTAGTCTTGAAGTTGAGTGAGCTCAGAAAGTGCAGATGAGATATCTTCAAATAATTTCTCCTCCTGCTTGTGGTCCAGAGTGTAAGAATGGCTAACATTATGAAGTGTTTCTTTAGATTCTAATGCTGGGAATACTATATCATCCTCTGCATTACTATGTGCTCTATACAAACCCCACAGCAGACGAAATCTACCTGTAAACTGCCTAAGCAAAGTTTCATTGCATTCATTTAGTTTTCCAGATTCAACATCTAAATACTCCAGGTCTTTGCGGATGGCTTTATGAAATTGAAATATGTTATCAATAGGCCGTGATGAGCAACCAATATTCGTGGGGCTCGTGTCCATTTCCCAGTTAAAAAGGCTGGAGTTAAGGGAAGGAGCAGAAGGACTAAAAGATGAGCGTAGAGATTTAGCTGCAGCAAGAGAACTAATTCCTAGATTGTTGCTACTTACTCCTAACCCAGGGACACAACAAGATTTATTGCTACAAGATGATTTTTGGGTATCAACAGGCTCTGAAGAGGGACAACCGCTGTCTTCCTGAGCTAACAAGTTTCCACGTTTCCCTGGCCTTCTACAGTCATCAGCTCCATCTACTTGGACAAAGGAAGACTTCTCATCAACAGATGACCTAGGGCTGCATTTACAGGACTGCTGTTTAGTATCTTCCTCGGTCCCAGCCAAGATTCTCACCGGACAACAACCAATAGCACTTGAAGACAAACAAACATTTTTAGAACCACCCTTGCATGCCCAACCAGAAAAAAGTGTAACCAGTGCAGAATCTGAAGCTGGAGCTGCAAGAGATCACACTGCAAGTTAGGACTTGACAGATATGAAGCACTGATAGCATGAATACCACAGTGGCAGACCCTCTATAAAATGTCATAACGATATAAAGAGTATCAATAAAAAGGAGAGGTGGTGAAATGACTCTGAACCTGCCATGTACATATTTTGAAGAAAAGACCTCGCTGCTTCTTCACTAAGTGACCCTACCAACCACGGTAAGACACATTCAATCAATTTCAAGGGCATCACACATAAGCTTTGATAAAGAAGTTCACGCTGTCTTTTGGCACTAAAGTGCTTTCGAGCAAGTGGAAGAACCTGCCAAAGCAATATACATGTCAGATGGCTTGCCAAGCTAGCAAAAGCCAAGAGGTGCATGGCTGTTGATTTTAAATCTCAACCAATATGCAGGTGACATTTTTCAGCTCTATCTTTCCTTCTTTTCTTTTCTTCTTGTTCGGTTAGAGAATGCAAGAACTAGAAAATCATCTCTGTAGGGAAGACAAGTTCCACAGTGATGCAGCAATATGCTTACCTGAACTTCCTCATTTTGGAAGTGTTTCTGTATGTTGTCCATGATTTGATCAGCTTGGGAACACAGCTTTGTATAGAAATCAGTAAGAGATGTGTAGGCTCCAGCATTTTGAATACTTTCTATCAGGCACCTAAGCTTGTCAAACTGAACTTCTTCTTCTGCATGCTCCTGGGCAAAAGAGAGTTCCGCATCTACAGCAGGGAATATAATTTTGTCCTCGGCCATACTGCAGTCATAGAAAACAAAAAACACATTCAAAAATGTGAAGTGGTCATAAGTTTGATAACAAGACAAAAATAATATTCATGTTCTCTTTCTATTATGCTTGTCTGTGTCCTGTGAAGGCAGTGAAAGGAAAAGGAAAGGTCCAAGAAGTTCAACTGCCTTTAAAGAAGTGCAATTTGAGGAGATTTGACCATTCAAAAGCTTCCATACTTTATTGAGGAGAAGGGTTTTCTAAAAAGACAACACAACTAAGGATTCAAAAGACTGACAAGAGGTAGAATGCGTAAGTCATGCAGTGGACTGTACTATGAAGGACTAATCACCCCAAATACTTATCTTTAGGCATGAAGAAAGTTACATCAACACACTACTGATGAAACAAACAAGTTGCTGCACTTAAACAATGTTATAAGGACATAATATGGAAACACAAAAATAACTGCACCTGTGAAAGATGCAAACTTCAGCAATGAATTGCAGCCTCTTGTTGAATGAAGACAGATTAGAAAAATCTCCAGAATGCTGGATGCTCCTAGCTGCCTCAGTTATATCATTCAACTCTCTTTTAATGGCATTGTGCCAAAGCAGAATTTCATCTATTGGATGGAATTCAGTGGAAAGGGTGGCATCACAATTTAGCTCCATATATTTCCTTTTACCCATTCTAGAAGATTCACATGCACAGTGTCCTTTCATGCTTTGACACCCTAGAGTTGGCGCTCCTGAATCTTGACACCAGGCCTTAGAATTATCTTCACAGCTCTTACACGTTTCAGACAATTTTGCCCCTTTCATCCAGGAGAAAATAACCTTCATCAATAGAAGTTTGAGTCAGCTTGTTCAAGTCCATCCAAAATAAATTAACAGCCAAATATATCCTCACCTGCCGAAGAAGTTTCTCTTCTGGGATTATCTTACACAAGCACTTGTGCATATCCTGATGTTCATCAGATGATATAGAGGAAGAAAGCCAAGGAAGAAACTCTGCCATCATATTAACAGGAATGCTGCACAGAAACTGCCATGCCAATGAGGCCTGTTCTTCAAATGAAAACTTCTCGATTAGCAAGGGAAAGACCTGCCACATCCAACAACAAGCTGGTGAAATTCGAATTTATTTTTGACTGAGTGTATCAAACTCCTAATGAATTATTTGTGAAATATAATTGCCAGTTAGAAAGAGAAGTCTCAGTGGTATGGATTCAAAAACTCAGAGAGCACCTTGTTCCCTGTCAGCTCACCCTGAGCAGTACTAATTTGTTGCACATAGAAAAATCTGAAAGACAGACAAACCTACTTATTTCTAGAATATCTATTCAGAAGTCTTCCCTTGAGCAATGCAGATGTGCACTCTATTCCTCAGGGAAATCCTTGTAGAGGATAAGATGTAGTGTCATAATATTCATGCCAAAACCATATATATCTTGTATAAAAAGGATGTTGGAGCTGACAATTTGCTATTGGAACTTATAGCCTACATTGTCCCCCTTTTTCCTGTTAAACTTGGGGGCAAATATTATTGAACAACTGAAACGAAAAGGATGGACTTCACTTCATGCAGATCAAATGTCATGTGACTGCAGCATTGTTAGCCTCCCCCTTTGCATTTTTATAACCAATGGCAGTGCATAAAGACTAGAAACACATCTTTCATTGTGTGTTGATTGTAACTTCTATCAACTGGAGTGGATACCGAAGCACATTAGTCATATGCTGAAACAGAGACAACTCTCAGAGCAAGGAATGCTTGATAGCTTAAAGAACTAGTAGGTATTCATGTTTAATGTGCTGGAGGGAAATCAATATCAATGTTCAAACATGCACAGAATTTCATTGCACCTTTCAGATTCTTCTGAAATAGTCGTGTTGACACAGATTTATTTCAAGTTGAAATATACATTTCTGATTGTTAGTCAATATTTTTAACATCTTCTTGTTCTCTAGTTTAGTCAATCATTCATTACTACATCTGAAACTCTACAATCTACATGTTGTTACAATCTCCCTACACCTGCGGAATCTATTTATCCTTGTTTTTCCTTTTTGTTCCTAAACTGTTTAAAGCATTAAAGAAAGCTCTGCACATCATGTGCGGTTAGAAGATACAGATTAAGAGAATAGGGGGAACAAGTTTAAATTCCCTTAAACCTATCATGAGAAAATGCAAAGCTATCCTTGCACAACCGATAAAAAAGAATACCTGTTCCTCTTCCTTGGACATATGCTGGTCAATTGATGTTTGAAGGGCTCCTGTACGAGAGGCTAACTCTCTGCGATAGCTTTCTTCATTTTGCATATTTGAATTGAGCAACTCAAACAATTGATCGAAAAGAACACTCTCCCCCTCATGTTCAAGGGAGTAAGTCCGTGCCACATTCTTCACACGTATATCAAGAGCAGGAAAAATAACCTCCAGTCACAAAAAACATACTGTCAGAATCCTCAGCTAATTGTGTATAAGCTAAACCCAAAGAACAGGGAAATAATCCATTTTCAAGCACGAAATTTGTGGCTGGTAACATCATTTATCACATTAATTGCTTCATCATGCTATGAATTATGATTCTCTCAAAAATAGATAGCAGAGACCTTAAAAATCCATGTGAAAATAGTAACACTGACTTTTATACACGGAATTTATCGCCCACAATTGCTTGTTTTAACTAGTGGATGCTACCTAACTAGCTAATAAAGACAAATGCATAATCCAAAACAGCCAGCCATTGAATCTCAGTCACATCAAGAATGAGAGAGGTTAAAAGAAAGGGATTATACACCATTGAGCAGCGCAAGACCTGATGGGCCTCCTAGTGAACAAAAAATAAATGACCACGTCAACATTCCAAATACCAGTCCTGTGTGTTTCAATACACGTTCCCAGGACACACTGTTTTCTAGATTTTTCAGATATTATAGACCTACAAAAGCACTGATGCTTTCCAATACCGATTGATCTGATCAGACTAACAAATTCCAATTGACAGATGACTATGGAATTCATGCCACAGTTGTTTCTGACAGCACTTTCTACCTTTGGTCAGTTTAAGGATCAAGAGTAGAAGCATGAAACTACAGTAACAATTGTCTTATTCCCGTTTCACTTTGTACTGGATCATGAACAGGAAATGCATCAGGATTTTAAAGCTTGTACTATAGCCAAACATGTGGAAAAGAAAATTTATACTGTTATTTGACAAAACCATTTCTACTAAAAGCTACAATGCTAGTATTTCTTGCATGAACAAGTGGCAGATTTCTCCAAAATATACCCTTTTCATTCATCACACTTCATATAATAATATCTAGATCAACTTGAGATAAATTCCATGATAAGTTTTCAGTTCAGAGATCATAATATATCATAAAGATATTTCACAGCATAATTAATTAGAGAAAGATGGCTGATATTACTGTTGTGCAGAAACAATGATTATCAGATTATCTTACCCTCTCAACCTTCTCCATTTGGCTAAAGTTTTACATGCTTATAATATCTGTAACTTCTAAACTCTTGCCAGCTTTATTTTGTTTTGTGTCAGATGCCCCAGCCAGATTATATAGTTACAAATAGCTCTCAACCCCAAAATTATCAGTGTAAAAATAACCATCGGGCAAAGCTAGATACATGATGGAATACTCTATAACTTAAGAAAGGAGGGACAAGAGTATAAATGCAATGCTAATTCAATAACTGATACCTTGAGAAAAGAATGCAGATTAAAAGGGAAAAAAAGAATATATCTGAAATAATGTGAATTGATTATAGCGAACAATGCATACCACAATCAAGACAGGCAGGAAATTAAGTACCTGACAAAACATATGGAGTCCATAATCTACCATGTGATAATTAATCTAATGACCAAAGACCATGAGTGGTGACAGTTGAAGTATAATCTGATATTTCAGTTTCCTAGCATTTGAGAGGGTCTTGCCATAAACATGTGATAGATGTTACAAAAACAGTGTAAGCGTCTCATATTATGTTGTGGCAGTATCATGCCTTTTTGAGGCTAAATTGCATGTGCTGACTTACAGACATCGTCTTCCCAATAGACAAAATTCAATCTGCAAATCCAACTAAAGTGTGCATAAACTACAAAATGGTTACAAGCTTCTCATGACTCAAAAGATTTGACCCTGTACATCTGAAATTCAACATTTAAGTTGGAAATGAGGATATGCACTTTGATCAAGCAACGAAATAAAATTTTAAACTCTGATTGCAAATGTCATTGTGTGCACTAATGACAGAAAAAGAAAAGGAAAAGAGAGTAAATATTACCCTATATGTGATCAAGTAATTCCAGAAGAAATGACAGTTCCAAGTCCCGCCAAATTATATAACAAAAGAGAAATTTTAATTATATTCCAGCAAGACAACATGAATTCAAGGCACATGGTACTTGATCTACTCTAAAACCTGTTGTTTAGGAAACTAATAGGCCCGACAATACGTGCTCATTCTTAACAATCCGGTAAAGCCTTAATCAAAGCTATCACATGTAATTCAATCACAAAGCCACGTAATGAACTGCTATTGCTATTGGCGATTCAGATTCTGCCGAACCTTGTTTTGCAAGAAGAAAAAATATTTAGCACCACCATGCTAGTATCAAAGTATAGAGATACTATCCATATGTATCAATGCAACCATGCACAAACCTTCAACTGGTCCTGTCTACGACTACAGCGAAAAACAAAGCACACTCTCAACCAATCCAAAATAAGCAACTCAAATTACCAAGATTAACAAAACTGAGAAAATTTAAGCAATAATCACACAAAATCATCATTAAAATGGCAAATAAAATAGAAAGCAAATTCATTTGCATATCCCTAAAAACCTCCAAAACTCCACTTAATCGATTGCAAATACACTAACACGCACAGAATCTGATACATAATTGAAAAATGAAAAAGCAAACTGAGCTGAACAAACTAGGTATACAAAAATCAATCAAAGCCTCAAAATCAACAAATCTGAAACAAAAATTAGTTAAACCAACCTCGTCCTCAGCATTGCAGTGATGCTTGTATATCGAGCGAAAAAGGTAGTAGCGCTCAAGTAACGGCTTAATATCACCACCAGTGGTGGCAAAAGCGATGGCGGCGCGGTGGAGACCATCGAGCTCGGACCTAATAGCTTTATGGAAGAAAAGGAAGATAAGAATTGGAGATTTCAAAGCAGAATTTTTTAGGCAAGTTTTAGACGGTGCAGAAGGATCGATTGGATTCACTGGACCTGCCATTACCGCTACTCCTCCTGCTCCCCCTCCGTCTATACCAGAAAATGGCGTCGACATTATAGCAGAAAATTAATTAACTAGTTGGAGAAGAATCTTGAAATTCCTAATTTATCTCCTTTTGTTTCCTTTTTCTTTCAAGAGAATTTCATTTTTGTGATTTTTTTTTTATCGGTTTCTTGTTTGGTTCTCCAGTTTTCTTGGATTATTTAGTCTTTGTATGCAAGAGAGGAGAAGAGAACGGAGCGAATACAAACAGAAGAAGAAAGGTAGAATACAAAATAAGGAAGATGGAGAAGACGGGGGGCGTTTTATTATTTTAGATCGGTCTCTCTCTTTTTTTTTCTATTATTTTAGATCGGCCTCTCCCTTTTTTTTTCTTTTTTATTTTTTTCTTCTTTTTCAGTTATTTTAGGTATTGAATTTTAGGGTGATGTGAATCAGAGGACGTAAGCCGGATTTACTAGGATCGACGTAGAACAAACAGAATTAAATTTATATATTTCTAATTTTATTTTATTTTTTTGAATGGTTACTCTGATACTTACATTAGCACAAAGAATTTTACCTTAGTTTGTTATAGAATTAATTGCTTGTTTGTCTTTATATTTTAAAAATGTTTTTGAAAAAAATATTTTTTTATTTGTTTTAAATTATTGTTTTTTTGTGTTTTTAAATCATTTTAATGTGTTGATATCAGAAAAAAAATCATTTCGATATATTTTTAAGTAAAAAATACTTTGAAAATCAACACGATACCAAACAGGCCTAAAAAGGAACTGCACTATGTCACAGGGCGATTGTGCTTCGAAAGAAGCAAGAAGAACTTGATACTCGGGTCATTAACTTAACTATATCTAATAAGATTGATAAATTTAATAATTGGATTTAAATCGAATGGAACAACATAAAATAAATCACAAAAAAATATTTGTTAGTAATAGATAAATTAAATGAGTGGTTGATATTATACTTGTAAAAAGAAAAAAGAAATGATCGTTTGAGACTTACTCTCACTTGACTATGAATATCATCCACAACCAAAAGTACTTACCGAGTTGATTTAAACTCAATTGCAAAATGACATTGAAATAAATTGCATGGTTCGCTAGACCAATGCTCTGTAAATGCAAATCAAACAAAACACGATGAAATGAGTATCTATCTATATTTAACAAATCAATTATATTTAATTAAAAATAATATATCTCAATAAACAAAATATAAAAAGATCTAGATAACCTGACCACAAAAACAAAAAACAAACAAAGGATGTAAAAAGCATATAAAAAAACAATGAACTTAATCTCTAATAAAATAAAAAAATCAAATGATAAAACCTAAAAAAAAAACACTAGATTAAAAGAATGATAAAAGTAAAAAGCAACACCTAGCGAACGGCTTTAAATTGGGTCAATTTTTCAAACTAGAATCCTAGAAATTCCAAAATGGAGATAACCAATAAGCTCAAATCCAAATCAACTCAATGTTAAATGATGAAATCGAGTTTAAAAAAAAAACTAAAAAAATTAGCAAAGCAAAAAAAATAATTAAAAGAATAAGGATAAAATTTGACAATAAAAAAATAACGGTGAAATCGCCAAAAAATTTTCATTATAAAAATTATTTTAAATAACATAAATAGCAATTAATATAAGGGGTTTAAATAAGACAAATTTAAATAATCAAATAAGGATAAAATTGGAATAAGTTTCAATTTCTATAAGTTATTTTAAATAAAATAAATATTAACCAAAAAAATTAAGGACTAAAACAAAAACAAGAGAAGTAAAAAAATCAAACGAGAATGAAATTGAAGTAAATTTTGATTTTCATAAGTTATTTGAAAAAAAAACAAATATAAGCCAAAAGATTAAGGACAAAATCAAAAAACAAAGAGATGCTGAGGGGTTGATTTGAAAAATTGCAAGGCAGGAAGCAAGAAACAAGGGAGAGAAAAAAAGAAAAAAGAAAACACAAGACATATCTGTCAAATCCAAATCGAAGCTTTGTTTTCTACACGCGTCATCTCAATATAAATGAGACACTGAGACAAATTTAATGACAATCTGAAATGGCATTCTTAGTTACCAGAATCAATTGCACACACTATTCAAAGATGACGGAGTAGTTGGCACTCGCTAATATTTTTTCAATCCCTTTAATTTACTGAAAGACAAAACCAACCCTCACATATTTACTGCACATTATTTGTACAGTAACAAAAATACCCTTAGACCTAATGAATAATAAAACCCAAGGGTACTGAGATATTTTTATTGTGCAAATACAAATGATAGGACGCAAACATCCCTCGCAATCATATAAAGTTTTTTTGAAGTTTTTTTTTGTTTGCAAGGCTAGACTAGTAATTTTATTGTACACTCTACGGGTAAAAATACAAATTTACCCATAAACAACGCCAAATAATGCATTGGTCTTAAGAGTATTTATGATAACTTGTAGTGTAATTTACAAAGCTTAATTTTCAGTAAATGCAGTGTTAAAATATGAGATTGGAAAAAAATTAATTAAAAAAATAGCATAAGTCAACCCGAAATAACCCTCCAAACCCGTGATTTGGGTCATGAGACCAAGATAAACCAATGGAAAACAAATCAAAACAAATTATAAAACTTAATTTACATTAAATATGGTGTTGAAAGATGAAATTAAAAAACAAATTGATTAAAAAAGGCACAAAAAATTACTCGGGTCAACCAATCAAACTCATAACTCGAGTCATGAGACGTGGGTAATCTCATATAAAGCAAATCAAAATAAATCACGAGGTCTAGTTCTCAATCAACTCAATATTAAATGATATGATTAAGAAAAAAAATCTTCTAGAAAAATGGAAAAAAAACTCGAGTCAACCAAGTTAATCCGTTAAACTCGTGCTTGGGGTGATGAGTCCGGAATAACCTCATAAAAATAAATTAAAATAATTATGAAGCTCAATCACCAATAAATTTAATATGAAGGATAAGATTAAAAAATAAATATAAAAATCAAAAGAAAAGGAAAAAATATTACTTTAATAAATAACATTATTCAAGAAATTAAACAGTAAAATCCCTTCTTCCTTTATGTTTTTCTGTTGTTAATGTGGATGTTAATGTTTATGTGAATGTACTATTTTAAAAAATAAATAAAACCCAGTCCTGTTATTTAGAATTCGTAACGCGGGTGGGTGGTATCACTGAGCAAACAGGTGCCAGGTAAGATACGGATCCATGGACACGTATGGGCACTATGTGAGAATCAGCCTCCACCACGGACAATGAGGGGCCCGGAGATTTTTCACGGAGTCCACATGAGCTTCCACCGAGAACGGATAAAGGGCAACATGGTCATTAGCTTGGTCAGTCAGACAAAAACATCGCGCGTGGTGGTTCATTACATGATCGTATCACTAGAACAAAGCATATTCAATGTGTGCTCCTTTTCATGACACATTTTGTCGATTGTGTGACATCAATGGCGTCCATCCTTCTCATCGATCTGACTCGTGTGCCTAATATTTCATATATTGAGCATTTGATTTTCTGGTTTACTGTTTTTTTTTTCCAAATATTAAAATGAGTTCACCTGTACATTAACTACTTGGCACGACACTCCACACCAGGAAACCTTCGTCGTGTTTAAGCTTGTTTTTTTCTTTTTGAGGAAATTTTCAAGGTGAGGTGGCAAACTCTTTCAATTTCGAGGTTTCACTGTTTAGTCCGTCACTGGTTCGTTAGAAATGTGATACTTCCGTATCTCCATCGAGACTACACGTGACTGAAATCAAATAAGTAATATCTTATTCATGAATACATTAGTTTAAATGAAAGCCATTTGAAAATGCAATTTTGAATAAACTTGCTTTTAGCAAATAACAATTGACGCACCATGGATATATGTGTGTTGACAGTCCCCATGTTAACATATTTATATTTATATTTATATTTATCGTGCTGCTTTTAATTATTATTTTTTTATCGAATATTTAGTCTCCATACAAACTCTAAAAATGCAAGTGTGCGTTAATATTTTTTTTTATTAAACAGTGTCGCGTTATTACCGGGGAAATTTTAAATCAAGTACGAATTTTAGCAATGCTATTTATTGTCTTTGAATTGTATGCACCTGTCATAAATTTTCAGGAAAAAAAGTCAATAAAAATATTTAGTGTTCCTGTCATTACTTTAAAACAATGATTAAGCAGATAACAC
>Ga0325400_1002756_pt1 | contig 15600 bp, 13 predicted proteins | sample PopdelMetagenome_2_FD_205662 | JGI IMG/M metagenome (GOLD analysis project Ga0325400, IMG submission 205662) | Populus deltoides microbial communities from Bellville, Georgia, United States - Xylem-PdKOR-R1 | ecosystem: Host-associated > Plants > Phyllosphere > Stem > Wood/Secondary xylem... | reverse complement strand
TTCTCAGAATAGGAAGTGATGGTGTTTTCAGAAGATAATTTTGCCATATGATCTAATGCATGGGAATCCAACTTGATATGGTTCAAATTTATGATTTGATGAACAAGCACTTTTGAGATTTTAAAGCTCATTTGTGCTCATTAGAGCATGCATGGCATCGGATGCCTGATCATTTCCATATTATATTTGATGTTTTAATTAAGCATGATCTACAATTCTCAAGAATTAAGAAGGGAAATAAGGTTCTCAAGGGAAGTGGCGTGATGGTAAAGGGTGAAGATTAACATAGTAGATCTCGAGTTCGAGTCAGGGCTTGCATCTCTTGTAAGAGCCTGGAACAGCCGAGATTTTACTCGCTCACCTGAGCTCACAAAGTGTGCTTTCCAGAGAATGAGGTTTTTCTCGAATCCAAAAAATTAAATAATAATAATGTTTATAGGGTCTCGATACATAATGTTGATTTTATGGTTAAAATGTTGTCTTTCAACTCTTTTTTACTTGATAATACTTTATTATTACAAATAAACCTTTCAAATTGAGGTGAACTTTAAATGAAAAAAATAATAATAATTTCGAGCTTGTCTGGAAGTGTGGTAAAGATTATTTCTCAAAATATTTTTTTTTTATTTTGATATGAATCAAAATAATAATTTTTTAATTTATTTTTAATACCAACTTAACAAATTTATTAAAAAAAAAACATAACTAAATAACAATGCCAGATAAAACCTACGAGTACCACCCCGAACCACAAGCATTAACCCAAGGGAGATAGATGGATGGGGATTTAGGCACTCAACTTGCCTGTATATGGGATGTGGGCTTAGGCCATATTTCGTGGTTTGAAGGGTGTGGCCCAAGATTTGTGTTCTTATGTAAGACATTGTTGGTCCCTGCAAGCCATGGTTAGAAAATATATTAATATAATATATTTTTTATTTGTTTTATTTTTAATATTAACATGATTAAATACATTAAAAATATTAATTTAAAGTTTTTTTTTTAAAGAAATACGGTTCCAGACAGTACCTGGTAACATAAAGCTAGAGACAGGAGAGAGATGGATTTATTTTTTATTATTAGTTTTTAAGCATCATGCTGCCTGCCTAATTAGGATTTTAGACAAATAATTAGCACTCGGTAGCGGTACTTGTCAAGCACTCTGCATGCGTACACACAATGGGTGGAGTCGTCGACATGCAGGCGCGCCTGCCTGCCCTCTTCGGTGATCATGTGCTGGTGGATTTAACAATCTATTTCTATTAATTAATAATAAAAAAATACATTTATATTCAAATATTATTTCCACTCGCAATTTTGTATTAATTATAATTTGAATGTTTTTTTTTAATATTACAAGTGAGTTTTATTTTTTTCAATACATTAAACATAATTGATTTATGATCATCCTTGTTTCTTTTATTCTAATTTATTATCAATTAAATTTATATATTAATTGACCCGCTATATATATATATATATTAATTTATTATGAAATACAACTTCATAATTATCTAGAGATGGAGATCGAAGTTGTGCGTGGTAATCACTACTGTTACTACGGATCTGATGATCCACCTTCTGCTTCTTCTTTTTCTTTTTTTTATTTACTGGTTTTTTCTTTTCTTTTCGTACAAGATTTACTGTGTTTGACTTGTTTGTAAAAGTTCATTTCTTACTTTTTAAACAAGCACCTGGTGCCAACAGGTTAACAGCCCATTGTTTTTTACTTTTAAAATTATTTTTGAAAAAAAATTAAAATATTTGTTTTAAAAAAATTAATTTTTTAAACTACATTAATAAGCTGATATTAAAAAAATAATATTATTTCAATCAATTTAAAATGTAAAAAACTCTTTCAAAGATATTATTACAACCTTAATTTTGTCTTCAGTAAAAATCTATAAAACTTCTTTAAAAAATTACATTCTGTTTTTAAAATATATCGTATAAAAAAATATTATTTTAATATATTTTTAATTAAAAAAATACTTAAAAAAAAACATGTGCTTTGAAAGACACTTAGAATTGAAAATAAATAAAATTAAGGTAAGGGCTGGGGCATGCATTGGACGGCGGTAGTAGTTGTATAATAAAAGGAACCACAAGGGTAGGGATATTCCGTTACTTGACAGCAGAGCCGAAATGGTTAAATTAAAGTAGGGAAAAAAAGAAAACTTCGAGAAGAATCGCGTGCCCGCATGATGCGCGAGGGGGAGTCGAGAGCGATCGGTTATACTCTTGAGTAAATTCTTCTTCAGTCCCTCACATTTCAATGTGATTATAGCATAGCTCTTCGTATTTGAAAATACATAAATTATCTCCTTCACCATAAATTTTATTGGGCTGGCTCTTTAATTAGCCTCCGTTTGTTTCCAGAAAAGTTATTTTCTTTTGAAAAATAAATTCTGAAAAAAATAAATTATTTTTCGATGTTTAGTAGAGTTATGGAAAATGAACTGGAAAACACTTTCCAATGTTTGGTTATATTATGGAAAATAAACTGGAAAATAATTTATTAATGAATCAAAATTTTTTCAAGTTTATCTAATATATATAAAATATTTAATATAATATTTAATCACTTACAATAAAATAATGAAATTTAAAAAGTATAATGATGAATTTTTTTATTATATCCTATATTCATATATAGCTTATTTTATAAAATATAACTATATATATCATATCATATTATAGAAAAATAACATTATGAAATATTTCGTAATTAAAACCTATTAATATATATTTTTTTAATTTTAAAAGCTTAAAATAAGTTTATTTTTTTCATATGAAGAAAGCCAAATTAGTTTATAGTAAGAGTTAGATATTTAGGTTTTTTTTTTGTATGAAGATTTTTAAAAAGATAAATAAATATAAAAATATTTTGATGGGTTTTTTGAATAAATTTTTTTTTGTGAATCCGTTTTCCCTAAACGTGTCAGGCTATGAATGACCATTGCTATAATGGAGATGCATAGCCTGGTGAGAGGCACTTGTTTCAATCTTACATATTTAATGCCCCTCTTGGAGGTTCGAAGAACACTATCTCTTGGCTTTACTAGGGTTGTAGCTAGATTTTGTTCAAAAACTCTCCCCTGAAGTGTTCTCATGGGTTGCCAGGAAGAGCTGTTGATAGAAAAGGTTTGTGAGATCTACGATAAACTTTTGAGGTTAGAAAACCTCAATCCTTCCAAGCAAGTTAATTTTCTCTTCACCCAACTTGTACAGACTTGTATGAGTCAATGCCATAGGAAAGTGTTTTCCTTTTGACAAGGAAAGGAAAACACTTTTCTGTGATAAAAGACAGTTATTGTTTTTGATCGGAAACAATATTTCTTTGACTAGCTTTTCGGATAGTTAGCAAACATGAGAAAATAAGGAAAATGAATTCTAAGAATTTAGTTTCCTTGAAACAAACAAGGCATTAGTGAGTGAACAATTTTTCTCTCAGAATCAAGGGACTAATTTATATGATATCAAATAAAAAGGACTAAGTTACAACCCGTCCTAAGAATAAGATACTAAAATTAACCTACTCAACCCATCTCTACTATTTTGGTAATTTTGTACGGAAAAAAATCACGGGAAAGCACAGGAGACCAAGGGCTGGTATTATGGTAGTAATTATTTTTTAAATTTAAGTGGCTTTGCTGCAAAAGCAGCGGTTTAAACGGCGTCAATAATAAAAAATCAATAGTAAGTAGGAGCACAAGTATTTTATAAATCAAACGGCCAGAGGCGTGGTTTCTGAGTATCAGATCCAAGTTCGGTTTGAATAAAGAGAAAAGAAAAGGAGAGCCTGGGAGTCTTCTCCTCCGAGATTGTTTCGATTGTCAGTTATCTCCCTCCATTCACCGTAGCCATAGCCATAGCCATAGCCATAGCCATAGCCATAGCCTAGCATAATCGCTGTGGTTCTTCTTATATTCGTTAATTAATTGGTTTCTTTTATTGGATCAGAAAGAAGTTACAAATAAGAAATGGGGAGCCCAGGACAGAACGCATGGAAATTGGTGGATCATCCTAAGCTTCCGAAGGGGAAGACTATTGCTATGGTGGTTTTGGATGGTTGGGGTGAGGCTAAACCTGATCAGTATAACTGCATCCACGTCGCCCACACTCCTACCATGGATTCCTTCAAAACTGTACCTTTCTTCTCCTTCCTTTTCTATCAATTATTCTTAATAACTGCATACGTCAATTTCAATGATGAATGATTGTTGTTTGGAATTGGATAGACTGCCCCTGAGAAATGGAGATTGATTAAGGCCCATGGTACTGCTGTTGGGCTTCCAAGTGAGGATGACATGGGCAACAGTGAAGTTGGTCACAACGCTCTTGGTGCTGGTCGCATTTTTGCCCAAGGGTATCTGACTTAACTAATTTCTTCACTTCACTTATCTTCTATTTTTTTTCATTCTTCCTATGCGGATACTTGTCTCCCACAATGGTGTCTTACGTAGTTGCTTCATTCTCTTGAGAGCTCACGGGTAAAAAACAATCTTTTTTATTTATTTATTTACTTGTGAATGTAGAGCCAAGCTTGTTGATCTTGCTCTTGCCTCGGGAAAAATCTACGACGGAGAGGGATTTAAGTACATTAAGGAATGTTTTGACAACGGCACCTTGCATCTCATTGGGTTATTGAGTGATGGTGGTGTTCACTCAAGGCTTGATCAGTTGCAGGTGAGTTTTGTTTTTGATCTCTTTCCTTATCTTGCTTGGCTTGTTCTCTCGAAATCATATTAGTATATTTCCTAACGCTTTTTCTCCTTCTTCCTTTTTTCTTTCTGCAGTTGTTGCTACAAGGTGCTTTTGAAAATGGTGCAAAACGAATCCGTGTTCACATTCTCACTGATGGCCGTGATGTTTTAGATGGGTCAAGCATTGGCTTTGTGGAGACTCTTGAGAAGGACCTGTCAAATTTACGTGAGAAAGGTATTGATGCACAAATTGCATCTGGTGGTGGTCGCATGTATGTTACAATGGATCGTTATGAGGTATGCGTGTAAATTCTGTTCTTTCTTGAGGAGAAGAATGCCTGTGATGCTTCTCATTTTATGGTCTATTCTTGTATGAATCTGTGTTTTTTCTTCCCGCTCTATATTTTGTTACTTATTTTCTATAGAAACTCAACACTTACATGATAGCTTCACACCATTAGGGGCTTAAAAACCTCTATTTCCCTCCAAATGAGGGGCAACGTGGACAGAGGAAAAAACGATCTAGTCAAACTGAGATTTTGGGGAGGAATGGATCACTCTTATCCAATCTGGTCTTTATGGGTGGTAACTAGTGGCATGTAGTTCGTATATTAATAATGTTCCTGCAAACCAATATGATGCAAATTAAGACTTTCTTTTAATAAGGTGAGGGTAAAAGAGGTAGGGGGAGACTAAAAATTTACGTGGATGGAAGAGGCATCAACTACCAAATGATTTAAGCTATCTTTTTTATCAAGGAGGATTTAGTTTATGGTCTTGTTGAATGGTGTAAAAGCATAGCCTAAGCTAAATAGTTTGAAACTAAGGCCTTGTTTCTGATGATGATAAGATGAAGTCTAAATGTGGGAAGTAACTTGCATGTTTTTCAAAAATGATCTTTTCTTTAAATGATGTTCTACATATCAGTCTGTGGGCCTCTTTACAGTTATAGATTTAGCATCATTTCTTTGTGCATGTCTGAACATTTTCTGTAAATCTTCTGCAGAATGATTGGGATGTGGTGAAACGAGGATGGGATGCCCAAGTTCTTGGTGAAGCCCCATACAAGTTTAGAAATGCAGTAGAAGCTGTCAAGAAACTGAGGGAAGAACCCAAGGCAAATGACCAGTACTTACCTCCTTTTGTCATTGTTGATGAGAGTGGAAATCCTGTGGGACCAATCAAGGATGGTGATGCTGTTGTCACATTCAACTTCCGAGCAGATCGCATGGCTATGCTTGCTAAGGCGCTTGAATACGAGGATTTTGATAAATTTGATCGGGTTCGAGTTCCTAAAATCCATTATGCTGGAATGCTTCAATATGATGGCGAGTTGAAGCTTCCAAGCCACTACCTTGTTTCTCCTCCTGAGATAGATAGGACATCTGGTGAATACTTGGTGCACAACGGCATTCGCACCTTTGCTTGCAGGTGAGCTACAACCATTGATAGAATGGTCTTTGCCTTCATCAAACTGTTTAAATTCCGTTTCTTGTTTCTATATGTGTGTGCATCCCAGCTATTTTAGCTGCTTTGGTTTGCAAATAACTTGATTATAAATCAACAAGCAAACTCATTTCGTAACCATATTTTGGCAGAATGATTAAACATGAGTCATTAGGGGGCTTTACTGTAGGCCTGCATCTTATAGTCTAGTAAATTCTGTCAATAATCATATGCTGGTTTCTCTCAAGTAATGTTTGTTTGGATAATGCAATTATTCCACCTCACGACTCTTTGATTCCTTGGTCCAGCCTTGTGGCTTATCTAACTTTGGCATAGGAAAGTTGCATATTTATGAAGGTATAAGGTATAACAGATTCTTTAGGTGGCTAATTATCTGTGATGGAACATTTGACACTTTTGCCACTTCAACTAGTTTTATAAATTGCCTGTTCAAGTATGTTGAGCATAAATCTGTTTCTCCTCTTTGTCGTCTGGAAAGTTTTAAGTCCTAGCTATTTTCTTACATATGTTTGGGTTTTTGTACAACAGCGAGACTGTCAAATTTGGCCATGTCACTTTCTTCTGGAATGGAAATCGTTCTGGTTATTTTAATCAAGAAATGGAGGAATATGTGGAAATTCCAAGTGATGTTGGAATTACCTTCAATGTCCAACCTAAGATGAAGGCAATAGAGATTGCTGAGAAGGCAAGGGATGCCATCCTTAGCGGCAAATTTGACCAGGTAATTAATGCCTTGTATAATGTGATGAATGAACTCTCATTTCTTGTTGAACTGGTGACTGATATGTTGTTTCACATGATTGTTTAGGTTCGCGTCAATCTACCAAATGGTGACATGGTGGGACATACAGGAGACATTGAGGCCACAGTCGTGGCATGCAAGGTTGCTGACGATGCTGTCAAGGTACAACTTCCTTGCTGTTAGATCTTTTTTTCTCTTCTTTTTCTTTGAACTTGATTGTTGTATGGTCTATGCTACCATTATTTCAGGCTAACTTGTGTGCTGGTCCATCTGGTATGGTGTCATCCATCTGTGTGGATGCTTTTATTCTTATTAATTTCATTCGCTCATCATTTGGACAGCGACAATGAATTAGTAGTTCTCAGGAAATACCACCAGGGAATTTATTTCTCTTCAGAATAAAGCTAACACAATTAAATGAATTACAAGAGCCAGCCCACGTAGCAAAGCATTAGAGTACTTGGAAAGTGGTTAATAGTAACCGTGTTGCTGCCTTTTTTTTCATTTTAGACTTGATAGTGAAGGTCAAATAAAAAAGTTGTCCTCCAGTGCAATTTATGTGAATATCAAAGCTGCCCCCAACTTTGGACAAATAAGCGTTAACTAGGGGCTGATGGAGGGGAAAAAATTAGTAAAAAGGTTTATGCACAACGCCTAGATAGAGATGTGAACATGAAATTAGTAACTGTGCATTTTCAATGAGCGAGTTGTATAATTTCTGTTTGACTGTTTGTCCCTTCCTAATTCCTGGCATGCTGTATTTTCTTTGCCCTGGCATTTTGTTACCTTCTTGTTGACTGGAGATATGCTTTACCACAGATGATCATTGATGCAATAGAGCAAGTTGGTGGAATCTTTGTAATCACTGCTGATCATGGTAATGCTGAAGACATGGTCAAGAGGGATAAGTCTGGCAAACCTCTTTTAGATAAGAATGGCAGCCTTCAGATACTCACTTCCCACACTCTTCAACCAGTAAGTAACAAATAGTGTCTAATATTCCCATTGAAGGATTGGATTTAATAGCATGGTGGTTTCATTGGTTATTGTTCTCCGTTTGCTTGAGTTGATATAGAGTCAACCGATTAAATATGCCCACTTCCTGTGTAGGTGCCTATCGCAATCGGAGGGCCTGGACTGGCCCCTGGTGCCAGGTTCCGCAATGATGTTCCCACTGGTGGACTTGCCAATGTAGCTGCAACCGTGATGAATCTGCATGGATTTGAGGCTCCTAGCGACTACGAGCCCACTCTGATTGAAGTTGTCGATAACTAGGAGAAGGGAAGCATAATTAAAACACATCAGTAATCCCATAAATTTTGATTTTAAGCAACTATAATTGCAGAAGCCTGTTGAGAACTATGTATTATCCGGTAAAATAAGTTGTAATTTTGATTCTGCCCGGTGGGCTTTCCATTTCCCAGTTGAGACTTGAGAGAGAACATTGTAATTTCTGCCCCCTCGGTGGATGACAGAATTGTATTTCAAATGGCGGTCTTATTAGTGATTGTGCTCTTGTTTGTGATGATATCATGACATCCAGTTGCCTATGAGCTGTGAAGGAGCACTGTCTGTTTTGGAATGAATGCCATGTTTTCTTGTTTATGCCATGAAGATTGAAAGCATAAAAATGATCGCGACATTATCGTCTAGGCAAACAAGGCTTTAATTGTTGCAGCCCGTGGGAGATCTTGTATCATTGACTATGTTTGTTTCTTTTTAAAGTGTTTTTATTTTAAAATGTATTAAAAATAATATTTTTTTAATTTTTTTAAAATTATTTTTGAGATAAACACATCAAAACAATTTAAAACATATAAATAATAAAAAAAATTGAATTTTTTAAAAACGCTGATATTGATATTGCAAGCAAAAAAAAAATTTTTTTTTTAAAAAATATATTAAAATCTTCTATATTAGATTTCTTTTAATTTTTAAATTATTATATTAATTAAAAACACGGAAATTAATATCAACTTTATATTTTCTTTAAATAAACACTTTTAATATCTAACACACAAAAATAAACAAGTTCGACATCCACCGAATGGGTCTTTCATTTATTTTATTTTATTTTATTCGTGGATCACTAGCCAACCACGGTGGTGAATATATAAATAAAGTTGTTGGAAAATCTAAATAAAATAAAATATTTTAACCTCAACGTTACTCAACCGGAGGGGATAGTCGCCCGCACGCTCCTACCCTATCCGTTGGATTGGACCCGACGCAACCCTCCCTCCCTCCTTCCCTTCCTTATTTGAATTTCAAAATAAAGCAGCCACGCTTCTCCCTACAAACCGAGGGAAATAACCTTTATTACTCCAGCGAGGAGGATCTCCTCCTCCTCCTCCTCTGTCCAATTGTGTTTATATATATATATATAAAATAACATCCCCTCACCATCACCATCACAATCCAGATTACGAAAGATGGAAAAGTATGAGAAACTGGAGAAGGTCGGGGAAGGCACCTACGGCAAAGTCTATAAAGCCAAAGACAAACTAACAGGTCAGCTCGTTGCTCTCAAAAAAACTCGGCTCCAAATGGATGAGGAAGGCGTTCCCCCTACCGCTCTCCGCGAAGTTTCTCTTCTTCAGATGCTCTCTCAATCTCTCTACGTCGTCCGCCTCCTCTCAGTCGAACACATTGACGCCAACAACTCCGACGACGACTCCAAATCCAATCTCTACTTGGTTTTCGAGTTTCTCGATACGGATCTCAAGAAATTCATCGATTCTCACCGCAAAGGTCCCAACCCTAGACCTCTCTCCCCTTCCCTCATCCAGAGCTTCCTCTTCCAGCTCTGCAAGGGAGTTGCTCACTGTCACAGCCACGGTGTGCTTCACCGCGATCTCAAGCCTCAGAACCTTCTTCTTGATCAGGAGAGAGGTATTCTTAAGATTGCTGATTTGGGATTGGGTCGTGCCTTTACTGTGCCTCTTAAGAGTTATACCCATGAGATTGTCACTCTTTGGTATAGGGCTCCTGAGGTGTTGCTTGGTTCCACTCATTATTCCATCGCTATCGATATGTGGTCTGTCGGTTGCATCTTTGGTAATATAATTTAATGTGATCAATTTGATTTTGATTTGTTGGTGCTCGATGAAAGTCTCGTTTCTTATTGTATTCATTGCAGCTGAAATGTCGAGAAGGCAAGCTCTGTTTCCTGGAGACTCCGAGCTTCAACAGTTGCTTCATATTTTCAGGTATGCTTCTCTCCTATTCATCTAATTTAATTTAATTTTGCGCGTTAATTATATAAAAAATCATAGTTATTAAACTCGATCTAGGGTCGGGTCTCGGATTTTATGAGTCAACTCGGATTAACTTGAAAAAATTTTAAAAAAATTAAAGTTTTAATATTTTATATGAAAAAATTAAAAAAAAAATCTATGTAAATATAGGTTATACATATTGTAATCAATAAAGTTTAAAAAAATATTTTAAAATTCTTTTTATCCCACGTTGAAAAAACATAACGTTTTTCTTGTGAACATAGAGTATATATATACTAATGGATTTCAAATCCTACATTGAAAAAATATAGTTTTTTCTTGTGAACATAGAGTGTATATATATATATACTAATAGGTTTCAAATCCCACATTAAAAAGATACTATGCTATCCTTTTAAGTTGAAGTATTTAAATCAAAAAGTTTTTTATCCCATATTAAAAAAACATAACTTTTTTCTTGAGAACATGAAGTATATATACTAATAGGTTTTAAATCCTACATTTGAAGGGAAAAAAAAAAGATCGGGTCTCGCCCGGGTCACGGGTTGACCTACCGGGTCGACTAGGTTTGGCCGGGTCGTTGCACCGGTCAGTTTTTTGACAAACCTGGACTGGTCCAGCCCCCGGGTCGACCCGCCGGTCTGGGTTTAATAAGTATGAAAAGTTGCTCTTTACCATACATTTACTTTTATAAATTACGTAAGCTAATTTCTACCGATTAATTCCAAGGTTGTTAGGAACACCAACTGAAGAGCAGTGGCCAGGAGTTACTTCTCTTAGAGATTGGCATGTCTATCCCAAATGGGAGCCTCAAAACCTTGCACGAGCTGTTCCATCTCTTGTACCTCAGGGGGTGGACCTCTTATCGGTAACTACTGCTGCTGCTGCTATAAGTGCATGCTTTTTTCCAATTGTTGGCTTCTTGTTTTATGGGTGGCAAAGTGCACCTCAATAGGTGGATTGTCATGTTGGCTTGAATTGAATGTGAATGTGAATGTGGCTCTTGCCATAGCTTCTGCGCTGGAATTGTTGTTGCTCTCCCATAGTTCGTTTCATATTGATCTATGATGTTTAAAGCTGCATGAGAATTGTGATGTGATAGATGTACTTCTCCAGCCCAAGAGATAGTTTGATGATTATCAAAGTATATAGTTTACAATATAGGTGACACAACTGAAATTTGGCTAAGAAATACTATAGGCTGATGAGGATTACGCTGATTTAAATATTTTTTCACAAATGGTTGATTTTGTCATATTACTGATATGCTCACACTGACAAATGACAACGCAGATCGTACTGTTTTGGAATATTGTCAGGATTTATGTATGTTCTTTAATCACTTTTTTGCTCAAAAGTAACAAGTAGAGCCGGATTATGACAATAATGTGGATGGGAACATGAAATCAAATTTTACAAGTGATGTGAGTAGGAATATGCAAATTCTACGTTTCTAAGATACTCTAATAAATTTCTTTACCAAATAGGTTTAGTCCTGCAACTACGGTTTCCAAGCTGGCTACTGATCCATCACTTTGGCTCTTCTTCGTTTGCCAATATCACCTCTATATTGGGATACTAATATCATGTTGTGTTGGATAATGCAGAAGATGCTCAAGTACGATCCAGCTGAAAGAATCTCGGCCAAAGCAGCTATGGATCATCCCTATTTCGATAGCCTTGACAAGTCGCAGTTCTGAAGCTACAAGGTTTTGGGAGATTTTACTTTCTGCTTCCATCATGCATTTTCTAGGATTAGATACCTTTATGTAAAAGATTTTCGGTTCATCGTCTTGGTGATGTAACTTTTGAACTTTGTCACAACTTATATATATATATATATATTGCAATTTATGCGTACAATTAATCTTTCCGCGCCAAATTTGCAAGATTTCATCTATTGTTTTTTTAAGAATGAAATTAATCTCTGGATAACTGCTGATCAAGTGTAAAATATCGCATGTATTTGTGAATGGCGATTCAGTTGTTCACTGTTCATGCCTCTCTCCATGTTTTACATGATAATTACATGTTCATTGTTGAAGGAGTGAGGAGTGGGTCCAGGTGTTGTAAGGTCTTCTATATTGTTGACTTCCGTCAGTAAAATGGTGTGATGGACATTTAAATCGCTCATGCACTCAACTTTGTGTTGCCTCTGTCATATCTTGACTGTATGTAAATGCATTACTAAGTTCTGATCACTATGTCTTCCAAGAACTTGGCAAAGGAAAGGTTTGAGTAAATATATCTGTTGCAGTGAAATAAAACATGTCACTGAACATTACTTTTATAAGCTAATTTAGTGTGTTCACATAGCATTGTTTTGCATGGATTAAGGTTTTCAGAGAAGCTTATAATGCCTTACAAGAAAGTATTTGGTTGGCTGTGAATGCAGCAGTAACTAGACTAGAGGTTTCCTGAGGAGTGAAATTTGCTAGATTTAGTTACACTTGTTGCTGCATGCATATATATACGCTTTCATGTTTTGTTTATATTGCAGCTAGTATTGCAATGCAAAATGTGGGCAACCATCTCCCTCTTTTTTTTTTTTTTTTGTACATGAGAAGAAGCAGCAGAGTACTAGATAGAATATTGTTTGTAGTGGATGGTAGATGTCTTTCCTTTGCTGGGCATCGAACGTTTTTCTCCCTTCACTTGGGAACTATTCAGGATGCCCTTCTCTCCCCCTCCATGGCTTGAGAATCTGAAATGAGCAGAGCAAACTAGCATCAACACACATAAGGGCACCTGCATTGTTGAACTCTCCACAGTAGTTCGGTGCTGAGAATATGGTGACCAGCTGTCTGTCTGCGAAGAATTCATAGCCATCCTCGACTACCTGTCAATCATTTCCCATCGAAGAACACCTTGGGTTATTTATCACATTATTATTCCTGGTACAAGTATCAGGGCAGGAATTGGAAGGTAATGGACTTGATCTGAAGAAAGGGGGAGAGCAATCAAGGAATACCTGGTGAGCTCGGCATACGAGATCGAGATCATGTTTCTTTAAGAACTCGGTGACCCTATCGGCTCCGAAGGTATAGGAGACACCCCTATCATTATCACCCCAACCCTTGGTGTCTCTATCAGGATCAGACCAAAGGAGGTCACACAAGAGGCCCTGGTCTGGCACGTCTGCTGGCCTCTCTATAGCTCTGATCTGATCTAAGCTATCCATTTCCGGTGAGAGTCCACCATGCATGCATAGGATTTTGTCATCGACCACTGCAGCCACCGGTAAACAATTGAAGCAGTCCGTGAAAGTTTTCCATAGACGGACACTGAAACGACGCTTGCACTCATCATAGAATCCATATATTCTGTTGATAGAAGCACATTCATGGTTCCCTCGAAGAAGGAAAAAATTGTCAGGGAACTTGATCTTGTAAGCAAGGAGAAGGCATATTGTCTCTATACTTTGTTTTCCTCTATCTACGTAGTCTCCAAGGAATAGATAATTGGAATCTGGTGGAAACCCGCCATACTCAAACAATCGCAAGAGATCTGGATATTGCCCGTGTATATCACCTGCAAACAACCAGAATACTAACAGCAATATGTATCAAGTGTTAAACAGGATCGGCATGTAATTCTTCTGCAGAGATATGCGAGTCCAAAAGGGTGTCATTTTTGCGGGGGTCAATTCGCAAAATGTTGCCTTATTAATCAGTTCTATGAGATAACTCTAACATCTATCTAACATTGTAAATGGAAGATGAGAATTGCAGACGAAGATAGAATGTTTATTATAGTCAATGGGCAACATAAAGATGGAACAAGATCAAACAAAAAGGCAAGAAAATTGATATATAGATTGCATAAAAAAGAAAAAAGGCCATTGATTGTGGAATTCCGATTGAACAGGCAGAAGAACAAGATGGGAAAGGGGGTGGATGGAGGAAGGAAGAGAAAGATGTACCACAGATGTTGATGGGAGCTTCTAATGCAAGAAGAACAGGTTGAGCAAGAAAGACTTGCTTGGCGGTGACACAGAGTTGGTGGATTTCAGGTTCAGTCAGCTGGATGCGTTTCCCTCTATTATTCCTTCCTTCCAGCAACCTCTGTATAAGCCCTTCCAATCCCTCCATCCCAACCCTTCCCTTCTTCCTCCTTTTATCTACCAACATTCTGCTCCAACGTAGATTTGATCTCTTTCTCTCTCTTTTCTCTTTGTAATCAGTTTGGCCTCCTAACTAATACTAAGATAAAATAAAAAGATAAATAAATGTACAATGTCTAGGCAAGGCAATGAAATGAGGACGCAAACAAGTATCCCTTCATTCTTGATTAAGTTAAAAAGTACATGAAAAGAGAAAGATGACCTGTTGGATGATGATATAGAGAGAGAAAGAGAGAGGGAGAGGGAGAGGGAGTTGGCGAAAGAAGCGCAAGAGTTGAAGATATATTTAGGGTGAAGAATCAGCTTCTCCCGACATCCATGCCAGCTGCTGACTGCCTCTATCCATTTTGTTCTCTTCCTTGAGAAGCCACCTTCTGCCTGTCTCTCTGCCTGCTGCCAAACCCAAATGCAGTCCACTCATTAGATTAGGCAGCTTTCTTCTTCTTCTTTTAATTAACAGCTACTGCTACTACTCATAATAATCATGCAAGGCATGATCATACAGCCCAGTCTTCTTCTTCTTCTTTTTTTTAAAAAATAGTTAATTAATTCCCTAATTTATGGACATCGTGGGTATCCACTATTATACCCATGCAGCACCAGTTAAAAAAATGGCTAGACTTTTTTCGTTTCTCGAAACGTGATATAACCCGTTTTCTCAAAAAATCTGAAACAACAAAGCATGTTGTTCTTGATTTTCTTGGGAACGCGGATGGTACCGCGTTACCAGAGCCACTTCTACTTTTAAAAGCATTCATAAAGATGGATTTTTAGCAGCAAAATAAATTCTAAATAAATGCCATGGTTTATGAATTTGTGAGCTTGTACGTTAACAAAAACACCAAAAGAGAAGGATGTTTCGATATACTCCTGGTTATAAATGTCTATTAATTGGAATAGTGATTTCACAAAATTATTTGCTCAAAAAAAACTTTAAATTACGCATTAGGGATAAGGATATGGTGGTTTTTTTACCATGATATAATTGTTTTTAATAATTTATGCAAGGTTAGGTTAGTTCTTTTGTTTTTTTTACAGTGAAATTACTAATTTAACACTGGAATAAAAAGATATTGAATGTTTTTCAATCAAACAAGGGTGTTATGGTCTTCTCAATTTTTTTAAAATAGTTAAATTATTTTATTGCTTCTAAACACAAAATCAACATAACTCCATTACATGATTTTTTTTTATCTTTTCATATTGGTTTTAGTGATGATGTGAAGGTTACTTAGAATCATTATTGTATTTGATCACATGATAAATATTATTATAAAAATAATAGTGCCAGCATACTAGGAGGCCCCACGCCTATCGAGTAGC
>Ga0325400_1002755_pt1 | contig 15608 bp, 7 predicted proteins | sample PopdelMetagenome_2_FD_205662 | JGI IMG/M metagenome (GOLD analysis project Ga0325400, IMG submission 205662) | Populus deltoides microbial communities from Bellville, Georgia, United States - Xylem-PdKOR-R1 | ecosystem: Host-associated > Plants > Phyllosphere > Stem > Wood/Secondary xylem... | reverse complement strand
TCATCAACACTATCAGCCCAATCATTATCTATAAAACCATGTAAAGTAAAGGATGAGCTACGGGTGATATGTAAGCCAAAAAAAAGTGTACCCCAAAGATAACACAAAATGTGTTTAACGGCAGCTCAATGTGCAAATATAAGAGCATGCATAAACAAATAGACTTTGTTAATAACTAAACAAATGTCTGGTCTTGTAAAAGTAAGTTATTGAATGACACCAATAATTTGATGAAACCGTGTAGGATTAGAAAACAAGTAATCAAGCATCATAGTAACCTTAAAGGTAGAAATAAGAGTATCAATAGGTTTACAAGAAGACATATCAACTCGAGTAAGTATGTCAAGAATATACTTATCTTTTCATAGCATAATACTCTCATTAGTAGACTGAACCTCAATTCCTAAAAAATAATAATTGAAAAGGCCATCAGATGTGTTATCTTTGGTGGCCGTGGGTGAAGAATCATATGATGCTGACGAACCACATAACTAAAGACAGGTAAGCCTAAATTCGTATGCTACTAGAGAGGATAGAAAGAGAGGTCAACACTTAAATTCAAACCAGCTAGAGAACCAGAATGAGTTGCTGGTCTAGTAGCAGCAAACCCTAGTGAAACAATAGTAGAACCAGGAGAACCAGTAGAGGCAAACTTGGAAATTTACAACCCTGAAGGAGGAGAACTTATACATGAAGAATAATCATTATATAAATAAGCAGGCGATGATATAAAAACAGGGCTAATAGGTTGTTGTACGGTGGCAGAAATGATAAGCAGAATGGGTAGTGGAGAGGCTGTAGGTACAATGGAGGGAAAAAAAAGGTGAATTAAACAAATTTAGCAAGTGGGTAGTAGGGATAGGATCCAATGAGGTGTTGTGGGGTTATGTCATCTGTTCAGATTTATCAAAAGAAAACACATCTTCATAAAAACAGACATGACGCGAGATATAAATACATTGAGATACTAGATCAAGATAATGATAACTAAGATGAGAGAAGTTATAACCTAAGAACACACATGGAGATAAACAAAAATCCAACTTATAAGTATGATATGAATGCAGAAATGGAAAGCAAAGACATCCAAAAATACATAAAAAAATCATAATCAAGAATACAATTAAAAAAACACATAAACAATGATTTATTATTCCTTCTGTTTTGTTATCAATTACCCTACATCTAGTTGGTGTTAGAAGATCCCTGAAAGCTATGAAAATCAGCCCTGTTTTGGGAGTTGTTGTAGTTATTATTGGAACACCAATTACCATGAAAGTGTCCTCTGCCACGACTAAAATTAGGACTAATGTTATACGAACCTGAGGACTGATAATGTGCAACATTAGTGGATGGTGGCTGAGTTGGCATGGGCAGTAGAAGAGGAGTGACAATCATGGACTGAAGGGAGGTCTTGTGAAGGAACTCATGGGTAAGGAGATGACTATGAGGATCTACATACGAAAGAGGTTTTGTTTGGGTCATGAGTTTGATTATCAAGTCTTTGAAGTCATCGCGAAGACCACAAAACACATACAAATTGAAATCTTCAAGGGAAATTGATCGACCGACAACTTCTAATTCATTAAATAATGTTTTTACCTTTTACATATATGTAATGATCGAAGCATCACCTTGACAAAGATCTTGAAAAGATCTATGAGGTTTCATAATGCAAGAATTAAACAGGGAAGCAACCAAACACAATGCGAGGTTTGGCAATCAATAATAAGATGTAATACATCTATTGAAATAAAATAAAGTAATGCACTCAAAATAAGTTGATTTTATTGCTTCTAATAATGAAAAGAAGGATTAATTTAAAGAGAAAAACCATTAGTAGCAACCATATGAGAAGGAGGACATAACAAGGAGCCATCTACAAAGTGGAAAATACCATGGCCAGAAAGATATGGTTTCATCTGTATTTGTCGATAAAGATAATTGGTGTTTGTAAGCTTCAAAGAAATAACTTAATAAGCATTAGATAGGGGAACAATCACTGTAATTAAATCCTCCATAAGGGTAAGATTCACAGCAGCATCATCATAGAAAGAGCTGAAACGTCAATCTAAAAAAGAAAAAGTCTGCAATGGCTAAGAAGCACCGACAACCTATGGAATGCTGGTATGTTGAAGAGTTGAAATGTTGGTCTGTTGTGGGGAAGATATAGTAGCCAAGGCAGAGTCTATTAGGGAGAGGGAAAAGGAGTTTTAATGTGTTAAGGCTCCAATACTAAGTTGAGAAAAATAGAAAGCTTGACTTATTAGTTAGTCAATATTTTATATTTATATATGTAGAGTAGTGTATAATAGTTAATGTAAAGATTACAACACAAGATTAAGCCTATCAATATTTCCTAAATATATACATCCTATATTGTGTAATTTTCTATAATATTTTTTAATATTTATGATCATTATATCATCTGAATTTAATCAAAATTAAAAAAAAAAGATATACAATAAAAAATTATAATATTCACAAACATATTTTTGTAAACTTAAAACATTAGAAATTTAATCATTATTATAAAGAATTTCTTGCAAATAATACAAAAAAAAACCCACTTGAATGGTAATTTGTAAGTGTATGGGAAGAAAATATAACTAAACAAAAATGTTCTTAGAATGTACCAAAATTGAAAGGTGAACTATTGGTATTTAAAAATATGATACAATTTTTTTTGGTCTTATATTTTTTAAAAAAATAAACTTATATATACTCTTTCTTTATATTATATTCTAAGAAAATCAATTGTCATACTATATTTATCATAATCTTAAACAAATTTAATTATGATAAGTATTCATCAGAAAAATAATTTTAAAACATACTCGTAATAATATTTTAATATCAAGTTATTTATTATAAAGGTTTATTGTTAAAAATAATATCAAACAAACATATCATAGAAATAGTATTTTTCTCTATTAATTTGTTATGTTACTTACTTCCATCCAACGCAAGTTCTTTTGGTTGGGAACTGTCAGAATGAGAAACATTTGCAAAAGTCCAATGGAGTGTGGTTGTTAGAGATAAGGATAGGGGTGGCCTTGGGATTGGATCATTGATAGCCAAGAATAAAGCAATGTTTTTCAAGTGAATTTGGAGGCTCTCTCTTCCTGGTAATGAGCTATGGAAGAAGATGATGTTCAACAAATTCAAGCTGGTGTTTGAAAATGATTTCCCTATTTTTAGTAGAAGATTGTCTTGTCTCTAGAGGGACATCACATCCCTTATGACTTCAACAGACTCTGTCTCTTCAGCTTTAGCCAATAACTGCAAATTTGTAGTGGGAAATGGCTCTCTAACTCGGTTCTAGTATGATGTTTGGTTTAATAGCTCTCTATTAAAAGTTATTTACCCACGGCTCTATATTCTTTCCACTAAATCGAATACCACAATTGCTGATATGGAAAATTAAGAGTAAGGGGAATAGAAGTGGGAGTTAGCTTGGAGGAGACAATTGTTCCTCTTTGAAACTGAGCAGGTCGTCTACCTTCTCCCATCTATAGAAAGATTTTGGCTAAAGGTAACAACTTCAGATAAAAAAGTTTGGTCCTCATCAGCAGATGGATGTTATACAGTTAAAACTTGTTCTTTACTTATTGACAGAATTATGAATCCAGGGCTTATAACTTTTAAGGCTTCGATATAGCAAAAAAGAGTCCCTCCCAAGGTTCAATCTTTTCTTTGGCTTGCTATTCAGAATAGATTATGCATTAAGGATTTTTTTACTTTGCCGTAATATAATCACAGTTGATCAAACCTTTTGTATCTTTTGTGAAAATGAGATTGAGATTTCAAATCATCTTCTCTTTCATTGTAAACCAATGTGGAAATTATGGATGAAATTCTTGGATTGGTGGAGTATTAATGGTTGTCTTTCCCTACCGTATGGATGATCTTTTACATCAGTGGCCCAACCTAGTGTTTGGAAAATTCCAGCGTAAGACTTGGTCTATGGTTTCTTATTGTGTTAGCTAGAGTATATGGCTTATGAGGAACAAGGTAATCTTCAATGATGGAACTGCGACCTTCGAAGAGAGTTTCTTCTTAATTCTTTATCGCCTTTTGAACTGGCTTAAGTCTGCAGATAAGTTCTCCATGGCTATTGGCACTAGTTTAATTATAGGGCCTGAAGGTATTATAGATTGATCTAACACCAAATTAAAGCTTTAAGCATGGCGTATCAGCTCTTTCAATCCTGATGTTCTTTTTCGGTTATGTATCTATTGGCCTTCTTTTTTTCTTTTTGTGTTTGCTTTTTGTTTTTGTGATTCTCTTTTCTTTTATTTTCTGTTTTTCTTTCGTGTATCTTGTTTTTTGCTACCTTCTGGTTAGCCCTTTCAATATATCGACTTCTTCCAAAAAAAATGCTACTTATGATCACGTTTAAAAGAAAAGGAGAGTTATTGTTCATTACGGGGGTTAAAAGTGCTCACTGAATAGTTTTGCCTCGTGAATAATTTATAGAAGGGTGAAACAATCAGGGCTCTCAAGAGTGTCAAAAATCTATAAAATGGTAGGATACTATGGTGCTCACAGCTCAATTCAGAGAAAAATTACTTTGACACATGCAAGCTTAAATTAACGATTATGTATTTAATAAATTCCTTCAATAAAATAAATTTTGAGTCTTAGCAACCATGATTCTTCAATTATAATTAATTATAATATAAAAAAAAAGTTAAAAATTATCAAGCCTTCTGCTCAACCAAAAAAGCAAAGGAATTACATATATGTCTTGAACCCATTTCTTACCTAAAAGTTGTTTCAACCAAGGAAATAACATTGAAATTTCAATTTAATCATGTATATTAAATATATTTTAAAACTTGATCTAAGATAAGGCCTGAGTCACTGGTTAACTTAGTTTGACTAGGGTTAATTTAGAAACAATTTTTTTTAAAATATAATCAAAAAGACATTATTTTAATAAAAAAATGTCAACAGGTTTTTTATCAGGTAATTCTTTGGAATTAACCTAGATCTTTTATTAGTCAGGTCAAGTCAATTTCTTTTGTATTTTTTTTTTATCCTGAACTTGTCTAGACTTCTAATGGTAGTTAGGCCATTATAAGTTTTATAAATATGATTTTAAATGTGAATGATATTATATTTGTAGGAATCAAAATCATCCAAAGACATTGACCCAAAAGAAGCAAAGAAAGTTGTTTTAATTGACTGATTAGATAGAGAAAGGAATCTTAAATTAATGAAGTACTTTAGAATAATGTGGATTTCGTTTGCATGCAAAAGTTCTATTCCTCTAAAAAAAAAAGACGTTAAAAAGCAGCTTCCTTCAAACCTAATCTCTTTAGTGTGCGTAGGTCCAAAAGGGTTTCTACATCAAAATATGATCCTTGCATGGACTATAGTTTCTTATCAATTAAAGAAAGCTAATTTTAGCTCACTTTAGAGTTACAACCTTTCCTCCCTCATCTTTCTTCCTTTCTTTCTTCTTTGATAAAAACATTGATTCTACTATAAAACTAAAGAAACTTTGTCGTATACCATTACGCAAGAAAAGAAGAGAACTTTGTCATATACAAAGGATAATGGGTTGATTATTGCAGGTGTACAGAACATATATTCTACAGAAGATGAAAATTCTCACACCAAAAAGATGTTTACACTTTACACGATCCGCTTGATGCGATGTTTGGACCCATAGATTCCACTAATGCCATGCTTTTAATCGGTGCTCTCGATGATCAAGTCTTGGCAAACATATCATGTCTAGAAATGGGCCCAAAATTAAGGTTTAGTAACAAATTACAATATATTATCTATGTATGACCTAAATATGATCAACCCAAGAAAGCATACTAGACCCCGAATGTCAAAAAAGACAACAGAAGAAGAACGGTGGTTTAGTATATTGGGTTCGAAGAGGGAACATAAAGGCTGTTGGATCACATGCACATCACATTCTTTTTCCTCTTCCTCTTCTCTTCTTTTGATACTGTGGCTGATGAACGTTAAAGAGAGGGAGGAAAAAAAAAGGTGTTTAAAAAAAAATTAAAAGGGATACCCCACAAATTCAAGGCTGCTGCTGCTGCTCTACTACTACTCCTCAATCCAAGGGATTCCTTTGTGATGATCAAAAGCCTTATTTGGGTCCCTCCATCATCCTCGCCATCATTTCATGCATATATATGAAGACCCACCTCTACGTCCATTACTCACAAAGCAATTATACGTTCTTAAAGTGATTTTTTTTTTTTACTATGATGACATCCAATAATTCAAGATACAAAATATTGGGCAATCTGGCTTCGATATCGAAATTCGATGAGAGTTATGATCAGTAAATTGATCGGATGGTGATCGATTCATTATCTTCTGGGGAAATGAAGTTATCTTCAAATCATTTGCAGTGTTGGGCTGATCCGGGCTGTCCAGTTTTCTCTTATATATTTATTTATTTTCGCTCTTTTTAACATATTCCTATAATCATACAGATATTATTGCCAACTAATAATCCACTGAGGAAACCCTTTTGGCTGGTCAATCATGTCAATCAAAAAGCTTTGTGAAAGATCTGTTGTAGATCACTCAACCAGCGCACAAAATTTTGATGGTCCCTTATCGAGAACTATCCGCTCCAATTTGTTCACTCTTTGATTCTCACGCGCAGCGATATAGCAAGTACTAGGCACCCACATAAACTGTACTGTAGTCATATTTTTGGATCATCAATGGTGTAATTCAAGGGGCTACCATATTCTGTGTTGCGTTTTTATTGGAAAAACAAACTAGTTTAACCTCGGATAAATATTGTGAAACCTGAAGCAAAATTCATTGCCATCTCCATAAATTAATAATATTCTTGACTTAGATTTAGAATTTAAATAATATCTCGATTAATTAACCACCGCACGCATTGCGCAAAGTGTGCGGTGGTTCCAACTTGTTGACGCTTACTCTACACGCCTCAAGAGCTTTTCAATTGTAAATTCTTATTTTAAAAGAGAATTATTTAACTATTCTCAGCCAACTTACAATTAACAAAACCTAGGCAAAAAATTTCAAATACCTCTAACTACAATGAAGTAAATATCTTGTATCCAAAAGTACATGTGTAATTCTATTGTGTATAAAGAATAAAATAAAAATATCTAAATACCCTTTTGACTTTTAGGGGTATTTTGGATATTTTTTAGTTCAAACAAAACATTAAATAGATACAAATACTCCCAAGCAAATCAGTAGTGACTAATGTACCTCATACAAATACCAAAATAATCATAATCCAAAGACATGTAATTTTTTATAGGAATGACAAAATAATCATTACACTATAACGGTGAACAAAAAAATATAAAAAGAGCTACAGTGAATCTCCTTTTGTTTTAATTTTTTTTTTTGTTAATAAAACTTCCTCTTGCCACGAACAGTATAATTAGATGTGGCTTTTTTATATGTGTAGTATTCTAAAAGGACAATATTTTCAAATTTTTATTTATATAATGCTATAAAGAGAGGTGGATAGTTAGATTTTATTTATAAACCGATAGAAGTACCCGACTGAGAAATTTTTGAAACATTTGAGACCCAAAAGATAATTTTTTTTTTCTTTTTACATTATCAATTAAGAATTGGGTTCTATGTTAGGGAACAATTATAGATGGTTAGCCAAACAATTAGCAAGTGCAGTAGATGCTCGCTGTTAAAGATTTCTTGGGCACGGCCTAGCTAAAATGTCTAGGCACTGCCATAGAACTTGCGCATGCTAATATATAGTTAGACAATTGTAAACTAAGCAGTTTCAAGAGAACGAGGTAAGAGTAAAGACAACACCTCAAGCTAGCTACGCAATGGAAATATTCCATATATATTGGGGACCCCTAGCAAGTTGCGACTGAGCTAGCCTCGTACCCGAGGCAGGAGGTGTGGGCATAGCAAGATGCATGTTCAGTTTTAAAAGGGAATAATTTTGACTGGTAATTATAAGAATATAAATTGGAGAAAAATATAACTCAGGGATATATGTAAAGGAACATATGAAAAAAGAAGGCAGGAGAGATACAAAGTGGAGGTAAGCGAACAGAGATATCATGCCCTAATACCCCACAAGTGAAAGAAGAAAAGGAAAGTAGGAGAAAAATCAGCTTTATAGGGAATAAGGAGAGGATTGGATGATTGAACTCTAGTAAAGTCACTCTTCCATTAAATTTTGAATGTTCATTTCATGTCCAATTGTACATTTTCATCCAAGTCTTTATAAAAGAGAGAAGGTAGGGGGGAAAGGCAAAGGAGGCAGGCATTGACAGGACAGAGATCGGCTAGGGTTTGCGGTGGAAGTGGAGGTGGAGGTGGAATAATAATAGATAGCAGATAGTTATAATCATGGGGGAAGCATATTCACTTTCCTCTTTGTCATCACTTTCTAAGGCATGATTAGAAAAAAGTTCATCAATCTTCTCTCCTCCCCTTAAAGAAAAGCATTCCTCTTCCTCTTACCCTCCACTTTTGTCCAATACTCACCCAATCAAAAGACTTGCTTCCCAAGGCTTCTACAATACTACTCCCTATATATATATATATATTAATTAATTAATTAATTAATTATAGGAGAAAAGTTGAAGACCATGATGATTAAAATTATACCTTGTTAATCAGCTATTGATTCTAGTTGGATTGGCTTGAAGCTTCAATTACAAGATTGTATTTGGTGGGTCAATGAACAATTAATTGCCTGTTTAACTACCATAATACTTGACAACACACGTTTCTATGAGCCGATTTTGGACCCCTTTTTATGAGCTAAAAAGGTATTAGGGTTTATAACTCACCTCCCTTCAATCATACGCTTACAAATATATATATATGTATATATATATATATATATATATATAGGTGGTAAAATTCAACAAAATATTCCCTCTCCAGACATTCATTTTATGTAATCTTATCCCAAAGAACCACCTAATTAATTCAAATTAGATCCAACACCCATTAATTTATTTATAATATTGGATTATATATATATATATATATATAAGTACCTGGGTTTTTGTGCATAGAGACAAGCTTAGCAAGGACGCTTCGTGGGACATTCTAACATACTTCATTTGATGCATGGATCTAGTCCTAACTATGTTCCACCGCAGCCCAATCCAATTGGATCATTGGACCAAAATATTAATCTCGGCTTAGTCCGATAAATTAACCCAAAAAACTTGAAATTCAGATTCTAATTTGTTTTAGTTTTTAGTTAAATAGGAAAAGATATTTACTTGAAATCAATCCCTAGATTATTCAATTAGCGAAAATAATTTAACAACTAAAAGAATAAATAAAAAATGAAAATAAAAGGGGAAGGATGAGCCTGGAGAATTTAAAAATACCATTGTTTCTTTGCTGATGATCGCCACTGATAAGCTTATAGAACCACTGGATCAACTTCCAATAGTTAGAGTTTTCTTCTTCCTTGTCAGGCAGACTAATTAATGCAGTAATATTCTTGGTCACCTCATCCCCTCCCTGCGCTCGATCCCCCCCTCCATCTCTCCGTCTCCAAGTTTATTATTTTTTCTTAATTACATGCTTGAATATCATAAAAAAAGAATTTAAAAATTAGATGATGACTATCTATAGTGAAAAATAAAAGAATAGTATTAGATAATTAATATTATTTTCAAGCAAATAAGTATTAATTATGAAAAAATTACCCTACCATCATATAATTTAGTTGTTTTTACACTTGTTTTTTATGTTTTGAAATATTACAATTTACATCTTGATGAATGTAAAATAGATTAAATTATAGGATGATATAAGATGTAAAGTGTTATGTGCATGGTGAAATTTAAAATGTAAACTGTAATTTTAAAAAAATAAAAAAATATATATAAAAACATTTAATTTATAGAATAGTTAGGGTAATTTTCCAATAATTATTTGCGTAAGCAATCAACGAAAAACTATTTTACTGATGAATTGAAAAACACACATCCATAAGCCTATTATCAAGCGAGAATCAAACAAATGTTAAACCAGGCAGTGCAGCCCAGCATCAGTTTCGTGATCAAAATGCTCGTGGTCCAGTAAAAGGAAATTTAGGGGGACGGATGACCCTGTATGTCGTCGTCAGGCCAATAATTGATTTACAATAAACCTTGCAAACATGAAACACCCTCTAAGCTGGCGGTGCCCTCTAAACTGGTGGTGATTTTGATTGACATATATATATATATATATATATATATATATGTCTTCTTGTGAAATAACATAATATCATTAAAAAAATAGTTAAATAACATAAAATAACTAACCTGCACCTATGTTATGATAAGAACATCATTTATAATATGTTAAAATTAGCACTTCTTTATTGATCGTACCGAGCTAAACTTGTCGTTGTATAGGTTTAAATTGGGCACGTTAATTTTGATCAATCTAATTCTTTTAAAAATAATAAATCTAAAACAGAATTGTTTTTTTTAATGTCCAGGTTTTTTATTAACCTGATCTAAGCTAAATCCCAAGTTAATAGATTGACCCATTAAGCAAAATCTTGTAACTAGAATTAGAATATGAACACGGAAGGTTAAAATCAGAAATATTAATTCAAGGTTAATGTTAATTAAATTGACCTATACGAGACTTTTTTTATGGTTTAGGCCGAAGGCCCACCTGAATGGTAACTGCCTTGGTTGGATCCCTTCCATGGGCTACGAGGCTTTTTAAGATAGCTATCGGATATCACACACCAGGCGAGGAGTGACTTTAGTGTCCCTTTGGAAATCTTTTTTTTTTATTAAAATTATTTTATCACACACCAGGCGAGGAGTATTAATATTTTTTTTGAATTATTTTATTATGTTAATATTAAAAATAAATTTTAAAAAAATAAAATAATATTAATATAATATATTTCTAAACAAAAAACAAACACTTAAAAAAACAACTTCCCAAACAAACACCAAGTCAGGATCCATCCAGAAGAAATGGTGGCCAGCCCGGTTTTTATTTTTCAGATGTAAGACCAACTCTGTTGGTTGTCTTTTCAAATTTGAACCTTGCCAATCTCTCACGTTAGTCAAATTGAAAGGCGTTCAACCATGAAAAAATTTGCCGAAACCCCCTTGCATCTCACCATACAAGGGGGGGCTAACCGAGAATAGCTGCATGATTTGCCCACACCTCTTCATCATTGAAGATTTCACAATTACATGCAATATGGTTTTCCTCCATACACCCCTTACATCTCACAACACAGCTGCATCACACTCCAGCAACAGCCATAATCTTCAAGCCAAATATATAGCAACAAATATCAACACTATTTTGATGTTACTTGAATCACATGAAAAGAATCAACCAAGCAACTGTAACAAGATTAATATTCTTACTAAAAAATGTAATGATATATATCGTAAAACTTGATGAAAAGTAAATGGAATTAAAAAATGTAAAGAAATATTTGGTAAGACTTGTGAGTTATCGCAGTATAAATTTCATCCATCGGGGAAAAATGGAATTGAAAAATATAGTCGAATCATGTCGAAGCATAGCTAAAGTATACCCAGGCTTATTCTAAACCATGTAATTCATTAAAACAGAGTGCTATGCTCTAGATATCCCTAAATTAAGAACCTTGCAATTTCCAAGACATATGAACAAGCAGACAAGGAACTCGATCTATGTAAAGATTGAGAAACATACTCTATATTGAAGTTCCAACAACAGCAGATATTATTATAAAGCAACTCAAGATTCTAATAAATACAAATGGAAAGAAAACATCAATGCTAGATCGTTATCCTGACCTAGTTTCTAACTAGAGCATGTTTTCTACAACAATTGACTGCCTTCATCTTTTGATAGTAGATCAACATCATTTGATTACAGAGTAACTAACTCTTTTTACAAATCATATCAAATAAGTTTTGCTTTTGCAGATTTAGTGAGCATATGCCTAAATAGGGATGAAGGGAATAGCACTCCGCCATGTGTTAATGGCACTCCAATTTCAACCAAAGAAAGATGTGGCTGGACAGACAAGTGGAGTGTCATTAGCACTTGATGCAATGCTATTAGTCACGCTCCTAAATTAGCAGAGACAAATTTGCAAGTTATTGAATGAGATAGGACAAACCTTCCAAAGCAACAAATGTCATAATTCAAAATACTTCAAAAAGAAACTTCAACATGTCACCAGAAAAATATGACACAAGAAGAATTCACTTCTACATTTTCAAATTGTTTATACCAATTTTCAGTTCCTTTCAATTCATACACAAACCATCCAAATGGATAAAGAATCCCCTTGCACCTGGAAGTCTTTTTGTATGCAGAACGTTTGAAGAAACATTTACACCACAAAAGTGCAACAGCAACCAGTATGCAAGCAATAAGCAATTATCAAAATACCATGAACAATGCACATAACACTAGATAGCATTAGAGCTTTCATATGGATCCCATTACATATAAACTTCCATGCCAATAAACTTGGAGGAATGACACAGGGGACAAAAACTAAGCTTACTTTCACAATCTTTACAGAGGCAGAGATGCTTACAAGGTAACAAAAGCATGCAAACTTCATTGACTCTGCAAGCCTTACAAGTCATCAGCTCCTTCATGTCATTATTGTCATTGGAAAGCAGGTGAAAATCAATGGCACGGCCATTGCAGCACGAAGCTGTATCATCCACCTCACTGTCACCACAACCTTCTTTACTATCTCTACTTTGAGCATAGACTTGCTGGATGTTAAACTTGATGGCATTTATCATGTTTTCATTGTATCTGGCCCGTTCCTGCCATGCACCTGCTTCCATAGACAACTGTTCCATTTTCTCTTCAAGTTCCATGTTCTTCTTATTGATGCTCTCCACCTCTGCTTCTTTCTGACGAAGTTTTTGAAGAACCTTCTCTTCCACAAGTGAGATAGTTTGAAGTTGGTCGGCTTGGACCTTCTCTAGGATGGTTTGCCGCAGTCGATCACCCTATTAGACATACAAGCAAGTTAGAAATATTTTCCACGCACCTCACACTATGATAACGTGATAGGAAAAAAATAAAATAAGAAAAAAAAGACATTCAAGTAATGCAAGAACAGTTCCCATTAAGTCCAGCAGGTAAAACCAGTTAGGTGTACCCCATCTTCTCCTCCACAACCATCAATTCAATCAAAAGCAAAGAAAAAAACACTTCAAACAAAAGCAAAGCCTGTCATATCTTCACAGCAGGAAGGACATGAACAGCCAAAGGAAAAAATAAAAGAACGACACCCTCCAGAATACCTCTATAAACATTTTTCACACTAACTCCCACAACAAATGGAATTCCGGAACTATACTTAGAAAGTTGAACGCAGTCATTGAGTTCCAATGATTTTGAATGTTTTACATGGTGCCACCTAAGAGAATTACTGAACAACATAAAGATCCTCAGACAAAAGACAACCACACCACCATGCATCTAGGATTAGCAATTTCCATCTTTGTTGTTGAGTCTATTGATTTAATGTAGTCCAACATTAGTTTTAAACCTACAAAAACAATTCACAAAGCAAATGCTTACGTCTAATTGAATAAATATATTGAACTAGATACAACTAAATAGTGAAGTGATACTGACAAGAAGCATAATCACCAGAGAGAGAGAAAAAGAGGACCAACTCTTCCCAATTATCTTTATATTTCATTATTCTAGATTTTGAAAAAACTGTGCTTTTGAAGTTAAAATGATGAACAGGCAGACTTCAAATTCCTAGGAGCAGCGTGGAATTCATGCATCATGACGTATCACTTTGAAAGCCTAACTGTGACAAGAGGCAAACATGCGAAAAATATTGCATAACAATATAGAAACAAATCCATGACCCAAAACACAAACTGCTTAATTCTGAATCATGGGATGTGAAGTAATCAAGTACTTACTTAAACTAACAGGTCATGGATGACACACATCAGTAAAAGAAACATATAAAATGAAGCTGCAGCAACCAGTATTTGCAAATTAAATGAAGTGCAATGAAATAGCAAAAAAATGTAACAAAGTGAAAGAGAAGCAAATAAACCTACAAAACTAGCAACAGGTAAGGTCATTTTGCATTGAAATAAAGCTGTTATCTTTAAACAATCCCAACCTGAATTTTGAGGAATTTATCAACCTCCACATCCTGTCGCTGCAATTCACTATCAATATCATCACCAATAAGCGATAACAAAGCCGAGTCACCAGAAGATGAAACACGGGTATTGTCAAGAGACAACCCTAACCCAGTTGAGACTGATCGTGCTTGCAAGAAATCAACAGAGGAAATCTGGGAATTATTCTCCAAAAAGTCTTGCTCCTTCAATCTCTTTCTCTTGGGTTCTAGCCCATAATTCCATTGCAATTCAAGTCCCCCATCACTGCCATCATTCCCAGGACCCGGAGCAAACCCCACCACATGAACTAGAACAACAACCACAAAATACCCAAGATTTTATGACTTGATTTAAGACCATGCTAGCTATTTACATAAAACTTGGTAGCCAAATTGTAAATAATCAAGCTTGATTTATCCTAAAATTGATAGAAAATTAGTCGCTGATATTTTTTAACTAATTAACACAAGCAAATAAATTAAAAAATCCACCGTCTAGTTCGCAATGACTTCTTAGCTAGAAAAATAAATCAAGCAGTAAAAAGAGAAGTCGGGAAACTTACAAGGAGGGACATAGGGAGGATGCTGAGATTGATCTTGCAAATTAGAGGGATTAAAATAAGCCACTGCCGGAGAAATCTGGCTGTCGATTGCATATAAATTCCTGGATTGCATAAAAATTTATTAAAAAAAAAAAACGTTAGCCTTGGAAGAAATCAATGTAAAAACTGTCCTTTTTAACCTAATTTACCTCAAATTCTTAGGTTGTTGTTGCTGCTGTTGAGGTTGGTAGTGCTGTTGAAACTGGTGCTGGGGATGAGCCATGACGAGAAGGGAAACTCTAGAGAGAGAGGGGGGGAAGAGAGATGGGCTCTGGGTCCATATAGGGAAGGGCGAGGTGGCCGATGGCGGTGATTCTTAGTATTTTCCAGAAGGGCCTGAAATTATTGTGAGTTTGTGTTTTGGCATCGATAGTTTAGCTAATTAATAATTTGGCCGGTTCTTGGTTCACCGTTTGACTCTACTAATTGGGCTAGGTCCGGTCTAGTGTATTAGCTTCCTGTCCATGTTTGATGCTAAACTACGTCGTTTATATGATTTATACGTGATTTGTATTTGATAATAATTTAAGTGGTTGTTTTAGTGGTTAAAAAAGTTTGTTTTATTTAAGTTTTTAAATTTAAATTTCAGAGATAATATTTTAAAAAAAAAACAAAAAGGTTTGTTCGCCACCTTTTGTACTTAAGTCTAAGATTAATAGATTTATGAGTCTGGGAGAGAACATTAGACATAAAAACCCTAGAAATTGTTATATATAAAAGTAAAACTACATCATTGGAAACCCTTCGTCTCACCTGCCCAATAATTATATCAACGTTCCCTTATTTAAAGATATGTTAGCTGGCAAGCTCAATAAATTGAAAGAGAAGCCTAAGCTTGAGGTGAATTAATAATTGTTTATGTAAATAAAAAAATATTAATAATAAAAAAA
>Ga0325400_1002753_pt1 | contig 15609 bp, 6 predicted proteins | sample PopdelMetagenome_2_FD_205662 | JGI IMG/M metagenome (GOLD analysis project Ga0325400, IMG submission 205662) | Populus deltoides microbial communities from Bellville, Georgia, United States - Xylem-PdKOR-R1 | ecosystem: Host-associated > Plants > Phyllosphere > Stem > Wood/Secondary xylem... | reverse complement strand
GTCAAATCGAGGTTTGGATTAAGAATTTTTTGTTGATTTTTTATGGGAAATTTTGTATCTGGGTTTAGATTTGGCATGAAAATATTTACTAAATTGATTTAGAAGGTTTTGATTGAGGCTTATAATAATTACCACTACAAGTTGACTTTTTAATGGATAAGTCAAACTGTTGAAAAAACATTTCTAACTATTGTCTGGCTCATTTCATTTCCAATTTAAAGTGTTTTTAGAGTTTAAGATCTTGACAAATCTTGAGACATTCTTTTTAAGTGAAACTAATAAGTTTACCATATATTAGTTGGTCATATGGATAGTTTTATTGCTAGAGATGTCTTTGATTTTATTTCTGACTCTTTCTTCTAGAAGGGTAGGTAATCCAACATGAAATTTTTCTTTTCAGAAAGGCTAGTTAGAGTCTTCTTAGAGTATGACAGGAGTGAGAAAGGTGTTTTTGTATCATTGAAAATCACTAAGTTTTTTGAACCTAATATATGAAAGAAGTTTAATATTTTTATCCTTTAGATAAGATATATCTCCTATTAAATATAGAGAAATAGTTAGTATCAGGGTTGATACTACATCTTGGATAGTGGTGTTAGATGGGTTGTAACACCCTTAATTTTATTTATGTCATATTCGTTGAAAAATTATGAATTTCTTTTTTGCATATATATATATATATATATATATCATGATTCCTAATCCCTAACTATCATGACAACAATTTTAAGTTTATTATTATTATTATTATACTGGCTATCGAAAATTCGGCAGAGTCTCCTCTATAAATTGACATTTCCAAGTATCGACATCAACGTAAAACACAATTTATCCTACATATTTATGATCCAATCATCCTAGACCTTCTTCAACAAAATTTGATTTCTCATCACATCATCCACTTCGATTTATACCTTCATCATTTTTCATTCTTATAGTAGTGTCATATATCTTTTCTCTTCACACATGATGTAATTAAAATAAAGCATATTATAAAGTTATCTACATGCATACTAAAATTCTATAATGCCTACACAAAAACGATTTAATTATCTAAAAAGTGGTATATGACTTAACACTAATTATAAGCCTAAAAGATAACTTCAAATCACAATGAGCTAGAATATTACATAATCCACATGCCTAAATATACCAAGTAAATAACTACCCATAAAAGAAGAGAATCAAGATTGTCTTGCGGTATGAGAAGGACCTGCAACAATGCAACATAATTTATTTAGTAATACCAATTTAATTTATTTACACATATATATTGTTTACACAATTTTTTTTCTTTTTAACACCATAATCTCTATAAATTTTATGTAAACATATCCTTCAACTTGAGTTACTTGACATGACTTCTCCATTATCAAGCTTCATAGTTTACTTGTAGAGTTTACTCATTTTGCCACCTTAATCCCCATCTTAATGGAAACCAAGTAATCACACAAATAATCCAGGTCTTCCTCAATTCCTAATCAAATCCATTACCACCTTAGCCATTTCATTCATAGATGACTAAGTTCTATAACCACAACTTAGTTTCTGTTCTTACGGATGACTAAATCATCTATTCGTACCACTTTAGTCATGCCTTTGCGAATGGCTAAGTCAAATATTATTCACCTTAACTTTCCAACACTTTGGAAACTAAGTCAAAATCAAATGTTTATATCTTCTTAGTTCCTGAGCGTTTAGACAACTAAGTCATACACATTATCTTTTATATTAATTAATTTCATTCCTCGAATAATTCTTTTCATTTTTAACCATGTGTTCTCATAATTCTCTTACAACCATGACACAATTCAATTCCAATAATTCTCAAACGTACATAACAAAGACAACTCAATCACATATAAGAAAACAAAAGAACAACTACATTAACTTTACATGTTAAAGAGCGAAACACCTACCTGCAGCTATAGGTGTTCGAGCTTGCTTCGTTAAAGTTCCAGCCACAAATGCTCCTCCTATAAATAAAAGGAAGGTATGCTTATTACAATATTCATATCTAGAATTGTAACACGTACATAATTTCATTGTCACGTTACATATTTCAACATTATATATTCCAATAATTATCGTCTCAACATTAATTCCATTCATACTAATTAATTCTTCCGTTAGTATTTCTTATCAAAAATATATATTTTCCTAACTTAATTTCCCTTAAAATGCATCTTTTATTATCTGTAATAAAACCTTCAATCCTCATTGATTTACACTCTCATACTTTAATTGTTTCTTTTTCATAACTCCTTAATTTATTTATTTTTTATATTTGATTTTGCTAAGCATGGCAAAATAACTATGTCATATAATCATCCAAATAAATCCTCACACCATTCCTTATACCTTCATAATTAACTAACTTGTTCATGAATATATAATTTAATACTCTTTCCAATAATTTGCATTGTAATACATTAAATTCTCTACATATACATATTAACATGCATTGACATTAACCATTTATTTACTTAACTTTTCCACATAATATTATATCCCTATATACAACTTAATCATTTATGCATCAACACACCACAATCACACACAATTATACAAGCTTTATTACTTTCCATGTTCATCCTCCTTTATTTCAAATGTGACCGGCATTGTTGTTTTTCATAACACCCAATTTTTATCTTCCATCTTTCATTAATTTGCATCATTATCAACCTATCCTATCACAATGTATCAATTTCAACAATTTCACATTTTTCCCCAAATTCTCTCCTAAGAACCCTAATTCAAGAAATCTAAAAACAATGCATTAAATCTATTTCTGTCTACCCATACTTGTTTAAACAGCTTTGAACTCATTATCCAATACTAAAATGAACTTCGAAAGTTAACCTGGTGATGTTTTTCCTCACCTTCAATTTTTCTTCTTTGCCATGACTTACAACCCCTTTCTCTCCCTTCTCCCTCGCTTATTTTTCTTCTTAAATCCTTGCTTGAGTGAGTGATTTGTTGTTTTACACCTTTTAGATCCTTAATTCTACATAATTTCTACTCTCTCTCAAGGCAATTTTTTGTTTCAAGCATTTTTCCCTTCTTCTTTTCTCTCCCTTCTGTTTTATTCCTATGTTACCTCTGTTTTAGGCATCAAAAGAAGGGAGAATAAATTGCTGGACTTTACCAGCTCATCAGATTATTTACAAATCTGCCATTGGCGAATTTTATGTTATTTACTATTCGACTATTAGCATTTTTTAAAATATCTTCCCGAACTCAGATTACCCTAAGATTCTAATCGAATGTAGGACTATATGTTATCAGATTTCTCCTAAAATTTTAGTTCGATCTAACAGTTGGATTGAGCGTTCTACTCAATAGCATGAAACTAGTCAATCTAAGAATTGTTGTTGTTGTTATTATTATTATTATTATTATTATTATTATTTAACATTTAACCATTTATTTTAATCACTTTTTTCTCAAGGTTTCACATGGGTCAGGAATTGGTGTTTGGTCTTTGTATGTTTGAATGGATTGTATAATCTCTAATTGTGATAATCCTACCACCCTTTTAATTGACCATAAAAAATTATAATTAAAAGTTCAACTATGGATTTGTCTGAGGTTCCCGTCTGGGTTTTGTAAGCATTGACAACCAGTAATTTGTTGTACGGTATTAAGGATGTTGTATTATGAGATTCCATCAATGTTCCATTCATAAAAGGTAAAGGCATTAAACTTATGTTGGTTAGTAATGCCTGCTCATTTTGGATTCCTATGTTTGGTGTAAGAGGAGTTGTTTTAGGTGTAGGGTTCCTCTAATAAAGTTTGTTTATTTCAAAAATTTCTTCTTAAAAGGCTTTTTCTTCAACAAAATTTTTGTTTTTATCATGTTGTATGGTGTTTATATGGCTTGTAGAGGTTTGAGGGTGGTTACTAATTTAAGGTGTGTTAGGAGCAATTAAGGTAGAAGAGGAAGCTTCATGGTGGTTGAGATGGTTTTTGATAGCTTTATAAAAATCATTTTTGTTATTTTGAATTTGAGTTTAGCTAGCTTTAATGACTTGGTATGGTTTGAAAACTAGGTTTTTTAGCTTTTGAGCAACAATTTTTGTAGTTTCAACAGGAGAAAATAAAGACTTCTTAATATGTTTTTATATTTTGGTTAATTGTTTTCCTATGGTGTTGAGGTTTGTGATGGTGAAATTGTTTTGTTGTATAATATGTTTGGTATTGGTGGCAACATCTTCATTTAGGCATTTGTAAAGAGCAACTTCTATTGTTTGGTTTTTTTTAGGAATTTTGATTTTTTTTTAAAGAGGGATGTTCAGATTCAATAAGAGGACCATGTGCTAGTTTCTAAACATGAGTTTTGTTCCTGGTTGTAATGAGACATGCACCTTTGGTAAAAGAGTATGTAATATGATTTTCAGATGCATAATATAATTCAAACCAATCAAAAAACAAGATTTGAATTTTATGTAATGTAACAAAATCATAAAAACATTTTTGTATTTCTTGTCTTTGTTTTAGAAATTTTTTGAAAAACCAAGATCTCTTTTCAGAGTCATGATCACTACAGAAATCATCAACAAAATAGTTTTTATTAATGATAAATTCTTTTTCCTAAAATATTTAGTTCATTTTGGATATTCTCTATTACAACATAAAAAGTTGGAGAGGTTGGTGAAGAGAGTTGATCATTTTCTAGGTTTGTATATAAAGGCTTGGGTAGATTTGTGGTAAAATCTGCATTTTAGAAACTAGTATTAGGAATACTAGATGTTGATTTTTCTAGATGGGTTTTGTATGGTATGGTATATTTATGATAGAGATGATCTCAAATGTTCTTTCTAAATTAAGAGTATTAGATGAAGAGGATTCATCTAAGAATCTAGAATGGGTTGAATGTTTATGGAAGGTTAGCTCAACTTTTCTATCATTATATTCAGTTATTTGTTTAAGGAGGACATTTAGTTGTAGGGATTGTTGAGGTTCAAGTTGGGATGCTCTTTCAAGAACCCAGTCTTTTGGTAAGGTTACATCTTTTCGTTGGATAGCTCTAAGTACAATTATGTTTGATTTTGAAAGATTTGTTTGTAAGAGTAAGGTTTCACCTTTCTGAGTTTGAAACTTATGTTTGTTGGCAAAGAAAAAAACATAGCTTTGTAGTGGATTTTGAAGATCAAAACTATTGAAATTAATCCTTCAAGTATATTGTAATTATAGATTTTTATTTGTAGGATTATAGTTTGTAGTATGTTTTGGTCTTTGAGAGAGATGATAAGATTTAGGTAACAGTCAAAAGAGACAGGACCACCATATAAACTAGATTATATAGAGCTCATTATGGAATCTAGCATCTTTAAGGATTGTAAGTATAAAAGTGTTGAGCTTTTCTTTGATAAGGGACTTTATTCCTACTTGTATAAGACCAATATAAATATATTTGTAGTTTATATCCTTGTGTTTTTGTAAGGATTTTTGAGAAAAAAATTGGATGGTTTCAAAAGGTTTTGTAAGTTGTATATCTCTTTCTTCAGTTTTAATTGTAAAATCAGTTTTGAAAAGACTGAACAAAGAAGTTTGATAAATTTGATTATTGTGAACTTTTAGTATTTTCCAATCATTAATATTTTTTGTAAAATCTTTAATAGTGTTTTATTCACTATTAATATTTATTTTGTTTTCAAAGGAATTAGTTGTAAAGGAGACTAAAAGAGAAATAGTTCTATAAAAAACAAGAATCCATGAAAATAAAATATTACTTAGAAAATCAGCTCTAAATTATATGAGTTTATAGCCCTACTCAACTCTTTTTCGGGATTTAAATCACTTTATAAATTGACCTAAGATTTAAGGTGTTTTATTTCTCGTAAGGTTTTTAAAGGTCTATATAACAACACTATTTTGGATCCTAATAGGCTCTGATACCACTGACATTTATGAGTAGAGGAAACTGAAAGAGAAGCAGTTCTACAAAAAAACATAATCCATGAAAATAAAAGATTGCTTAGAAAATCCACTCCCAATTATATGGGTTTATAGCCATACTCAACTCTTATTCGGGACTTATACCATTTAGTAGAATTGACCTAAGATTCTAAGGTGCTTTTTTTCTCATAAGATTTTTAAAGGTCTATATAACAACACTATTTCGGATCTTATTATGCTTTAATACCAATGACAAATTTATGAATATATAATTTCTGATATGAAAGCAGAGGCAAGTCTATATGTATATATAGACTTGCCTCTGTATATATATGTTTGATTTTGACATTTCTAAAAAGTTAGCACATATACTAGTTGTTAACCATAATGGAAAAAAAATCCTTAACAACTGAAGAAAGAACAAATAGAAACCAAAATTAAGTTTGATTGGTGAGTTTAGTTTCTTTTACACAATTACAATTAATGAACATGATCATTATGATGTTAGAAAATCAAAATTAATGATCTTACTACATGCAACAAGATTTGTTACATGATCAAGTGCACTTTAATTTGTGAATAGAGTTACTATTATAATATCAATATTTATAGCAAACTTCCCATATCTAAGTACGATGACTCTAGCAAAGATGAAATTGACATGCTTCTAATTTAGGGGAGGCAAGGAAAATTAAGACAAGGATCGATGCTTGCTTGTAAGCTCCCACGGGTAGATATAGACATTAGCACAAATGACATATGTAATGCATTGCCCTATAAGAATTGTAAGGAGTGTTGATCAACTAAATTACAGATGTAACAATATTTGCCATTAATTGAAAGAGAGAGGAAAAAAAAACTTGTTGAAGGCAATATTTCTTAAATTATATGTTGGTCTTAATCACAAGTCTAGCTACAAAATGGATTGAATACCAGTTTATCATAAAAGCTTATGAAAGATAACAAACTAAAGAAAAGTGATATTAAGAACACAAACATGTTGGGTTTCCCAAATATCATACACGTAGCAGAAACTATGAAACAAAATTATTCGGGAGTCCCTAGGATCCCGTTAGAAAGATTTAAAGTTGTTTAGAGATTTATTATTTAAAGATCTGAAATTCTTTAGCTTTAAACAATTCCTTAAAGGCTAGGTTGTTGCAAATCACAAGTCGTCCAATTGTCTGACCTCTAGCAATAATCCACACAAACCAACCATGAGAAATCTCTTAAATCTCTATTTAAAATAGAAGGATTGCTATGTCTTGAGTGTTAGCTCTAATATTGTGTTTACATAGTTTTTGTCTAACTGACAACCACTCATCTTTTTTCGTTTGCAAAATAATAGGCTTAGCTTTATATTTATAATGAATCCTAAAAACCCTATAAATGAAAAAAATATTCATTTGCCCTTTAAATAATATTCATATATTATTTAAGGATAATTTTAGAAATTTTATCAATCAAGTCTTTACTTTGATTTTTTTAGGTTGAGAAATATAATCCTTGTATTAATTATATTCTATTCTATAATTTTTAAAATATATTTTAATCAAGTCATACTTAATTAAATCATCTAAGTTTAATGTTTGATTAATGATTCTTAATGTATGTGACCCATTAGGTTCCTAATATGTTAACCCAATATAAAATATAATTCTAATTAAATAGAATTAAATAAATTAAATAATTTAATTATTATCAATCCATCCATTGATTAAATTATATTTGAAGATCAAGTGCATCGTCTACCAACATGTCATGATCCCTCAAATATTAGAAAAGTCATTAATAGTTTAACTTAATATTTTAGTGACTGGTTTCTTAGTGTAATTAATATCCTTTCATCAATAATGTTTTGATTTAACATTAAAGCATGAAGTATTTTTTTATGTTAAATCATGTTTGTTCTCTACATAACAGTCATTGATCGTTTGAATAAGATTTGAAACTCTTTTCAAATCTTATTCCACTCTGGCCAATGATTTCTCAGTCAATACTATTTGAAAACATATGAAACATTTTTTCTAATTCACCTAGGGTGATGAATGCTTTCTTGATCACTTAAGTACTTTCATATAGTTCATGTTATATCCAATGTCTACCCTTTCGTTACCTCAATTAAGATAACATGTAACAAAATCAAAATAAAATATTTTTTTTATATAAGATGACTTAGTAATCTCAAGTCTGAGGATTACATACACAATCGTCATGTGATCCTTTCATAGACATAAGTGATCTCTCTATATAGAATTCTCATGCAAGTCGGTTCAATGTACATGTTTTATGACAAGCATCTACATATTAGTTTTAAGTATCCCTTATACCTCAGCTTATGAGAACAAGTGATTCCTTAAAAAAAATATAATATGTATCAGTCTTTACGACTCGAATGAATGTCCAGTTTTTAAGAGAGCATCGACCAAGAACATTTTAGGAACAATGTTTTTATGCAATAGAAATCCTATAATTATAACAACTTTATAATTTTCTTTGCAAAATATTTTTATTCCGTAGACTTTTATCTTTACTTTAGATTCATTAATTTAATATTATATGAATATTAAAGATAAAGTAAGTCTTTATTAATAATAAATATATATTTACATGAATATAATAATACCACGTTTAACCAACCGATGGACTACAAGACATATTAAACTAATAATTTATCACTTGCAATAAAGTCAATCGCAGATGTATCTAATACCATATTGCTCCATGTAGCATTAATGTTTCGACATGAATAATGACTTTTTCAAATGATCTTTTAGATTCTCTTCGGTGGGTACTCATTCTATCTTTATATCTTTCATTTCATTGATTTATCAAATCAAATGGAATTTTTTCAGTACTTGTTTGGATCATTGATGAGACCTTGATTCCTTTGCTTATGCAATGGCTCCATTGTTATCACAGTAAAGGGTAACTAGATCAACAATACTAGAAACCAACCTAGTTCATTGATGAACTTTTTGATCCAAACAACCTTTTTATTCCTTAAAAGTGGAGGTGTACTCTTATTCAGTTGTAAAATCAGTTGTGCTCTCTTGTTTGGAACTCTTCCAACTCAAGAGTATTACCATTTAGAGTAAAACATATATTGATTGATATTTACTATTTTTCGAACATTTCATTAAAAAAATCTTAATTAAAATAATTTTGAACTTCTAGTTTATCTTCTCCATTGATGGATCCTATAGCCATGTATAGGATACCATTTCTATCATATCTCTCTTAATCTGTGTCTTAGAATACATGTCTTTAAAGGAAGGTGTTCCATGAGAAACAAATAAGAATCCAATCTTAGATTCTTCCATACCTTAAGCATGGATTGAGATAATTTAAGCAACCTTTTAAATCTATCTCTATAAATCTCTATATCCAATATATAGGTTGCTTCTCCTAATTTCTTTATGGAGAAATTCTTGGACAACCAAAACTTTAATGATTAAAGAAAAGATATGTCGTTTTTAAATATGTCATCCAAATATAATATTAGAAAAACGACATAAGGCTTATCCATATTTTTGATGAAATCAAATTTATTGATTATACCATCAAAATTGGATATTCGTACTCCTTAGAGCTTGCATAGTATCTTTGTACATTGCCTTTCATATTAGTCTTTATCTTAAAGACTCACTTAGATCCAGGTTTTATCCTTGTGATGGATCAACCAAGTTTCAAACTTAGTTAGTACATCAAGTCCATAGTTTCAAGTCATTTATTGGAATAAATATCATATATTACTTCTAAGTCATTGATAGGCTCATCAATTATGAGCAACATATCATTCACAACTTCTATGAGAGGTCATTATCTCATTGACGCATGACATGTCCTACCAAATTTATAGAGATTTTGTGTTTTTTAACGTTCAGGTTAAACATCCAATATTTTAGCATTGAAAATATATTTTATCTAGATGTAGTGTTCTAAGAGATGTAGAGAATCTCATTCTCTTTTAGATAATCATTGAAATATTTGGTCACATATTAATCACCTCGGTCCAATTGAAATTTCTTAATACTTATTTCAATTTTATTACAGTTTATATTAAACTTAGGCATTTTAAAATCATGCATATACAAACCATTTGTATAATTACTGAATCTATAAAACATCATTATTATAAAAAAACAACATTTGTCTTTAATAATAAATTTATATCCATTTAATACTAAATAAAATGGAAACAATGTCTTAAAATACTTAAACAAAATAAAAATTATAATGTTTTGATATTAGCCCATCAAGCAAAACAAAATAAATAATTCTTATAGCTAATGCAATAACTCTTGCTTCATTACTGAGTTATAAGTCCACTTTGCCTTCAACTAATTTTATAATTTTTTTTAGTTCATGAAGCAAAAGCTTCATTAAGCTTCTTTGCCTTCACTCCTCCTCCAATGTTTTTCCTTGTCACAATGATCACAGATGTCATTGTCTTTTTTAACGCTCCTAATAAGTTTGTTTACTTTAGAGACAACACTCTTATTCTTATTATCCTTCTTCTTAGACATTCTAGAAGACTGAACTAGAAAAACTAGACATTTTTTCTTCTTAAAAGCCTTTCAGCAGTCTTAAATATATTGTCCAACTTGTTAAATTTCAACTCAAAAACATATTTCCTTCAGTAGATGAAACTTGCCGGCCACTGATCATTGCTTCTTGATCGATATTCAAGACCCCATTAAGGTTGGCGCCTTTATGCATGACAAATTTATCAAGAACCCTCACATATACAAGCTGTAGACTAATAATTTCATCCATCTATGAGTACTTCCTTCCTTCCTTCCTTCCTGGGCTCGAATGTCGTGTGGAAGATTTGAATCACGGATCAGAGTACACTTGTCGAATCCATATTAAAGCATGGCAAGGGAAGGTTCTATACCTTATCTTAAAGCAAAGGATAAGATTTTAATAAGCATACGGATCTATGCGGACCTATGTGATTGGTGTATTGATTTGCCAGCTCTTAGGAGGACTAATCTGATGGAAAGGACATGCTTTGGTCCCTTTGAGTTGAGGCCAATGGGGATAGCACACATGGACTTTGTGTTCTCAGCAACCAATTATTTATTTATTTTTTATTTTTTTCAGTGAAGCACAAAGACATTAATGTCAAGAGTCATCTTTTTATGAATAGGAAATTATTCAAATTGGAAAACGAAAAACATGTTCAATCCAAGCTTTAATTCGGTGGAATATTAAAGCATTAAATTAAGTATTTTATTCCAGCATAGGCTACTTGAGACCACTTTTAATTAGTTACGTCAACGGCAATTCTATAATTTTACATATTGTTGGAAAATTTAGTAATGGACAAGTCTTTAATATATTTCTATTTTGTCAATTAATATTATGTTTCTATGTATTATCTAGCTCTTCAATATATCATTTTGTCAAGCTTTTCTAATCCGAGTCTACAAAATTATATATATTTTTAATTGTACTTGAGGTATATAAGTATATAGTAGAAACATTTTTAAAAAACAATTTCAAAATTACACGACCATTATAATTTCTAAAAATTAAAAATATAATTCCATCTATTTAGATGGAAAAATTTAACCGAAAAATACTTTTAAGAATTAGATACCATATAATAATATAATTGACACAATAAAAAAATATATAAATATATTATAGACTTGATCAAATATATAAAGTCAATTTGTGATATTTATAACACCTCTCAAGATATCAAGATATGTTAAATTCATTTTTAAATGGTTTGTAACTAAGCCAGCAAGAATCTGTCTTGAAGAACTAAAGTTATACGCAATAATCACTCTTACTTTACACCTATATAGAGACACAAATTAGTAGTATAAAATCAAAACGAAGTTGATTAAATTTTTAAAAAGTTTACAAGTTTAATAAAAATAATTAGTAAGAGAATCACTCAACTATACAAAAATAGTAAAAATGTTGATTTTTTTAATTAAAAATAATCTTTAAAAAAAAGCGTTACAAAAAATATTTATACTAAAAATAATCTTAAATCTCATAGGATACCTTTATTGAATATGAATAAATCTAAATAATAATAATAATCCAATGAATTGAAATTTAAATAAAAATCATAATATCTCTAAAATGCCTAATAATAACTAATAAATAAATAAATAGTCCAACTAATTTAAATAAAACTAAAGTCATTTTGTAATCTGCTGGCAGGATCAAATCAAATCACATAGCCACATAAAACACATAAAGCCTAGTCCAACACTGTAAAAAAAAAAAAAAAAGGTCTCCAATGAAGTCATCATTTTGTCATAGGCGCACACACGACTTTACAGTGTCAGGATCAAAAAGTCGTCATTTAGTTGTTTGGTTCAGAGTTACTATTTGAAATTTCAAGGTAAAGGACTGGTTGTGGCTAAAAAAGGTATGAGCACCCTTAGTGCACCTTACCTAAAGTAACCTACATTGTATGGTTTGGATATGGTTCAAAGGTGTTGGTGGGTTTCTAACCGGTAGTCCGTCTATGGCTCAGAATGAAAATTTACGCTTATGAATAAATATGGCATTTTGAATTTATTATGTGCTAGTATGCCTAGGTAAATTCTTATAGGAAGAATCTATGTAGGTGCCTTGATAATGTTCACCTATCCTGAAAGACGAAAATGTTTTCCACAACTTGTATATTGTGGTGAAAAATACTCCAATTAAAATTGATAAATATCCAAAATGATTATGAGAATTTTCCAGTCGACTTATGATATTTAAATATCAGCCTACTAGTAAGGTCTAATATTTATACCAGAATGTTGACTATTAATTTTCAAGAATTAAAATTTTTAGAATTATTGAAATATTAGTCAGATCATTAAGGAATTTTACAAACTTATTACAAATTTCAAAAAAATACATATAAATTTTCTAAATCAATGCTGAAAAAAAACATTTTCCCCTCTTTTTTAAAAATGCATTTTTTTGTAAGGATTGAGCCTTATGCAACAAACAAAAATTAATTTTTTTTATTATTTATTTTTGTAATGCCATGTTTGGCAAAAACCCATTTGTTTTTTAAAACCAAGATTGTCAAAATAGATCTAAGGGGTGTTTGTCAAACACACTCTTGAACAAAAAAAAAACCCTTAGCAAAAACATTGTCAATTAAACAGAGTCTTAACCTTTGACTTAATTTTGACCCAACCGGGTTGACCCAAAATCTTTGGTCTGACTATAAGCCAAATCAAAGACATGGTTTGACCAAAAAACTAAATCAAATATAAAACCAAAACTTCAAACCAATCAAACTTAAAACAACAAAAAAAAAAAACTCAATTTTTTAACTAAAAATGGATCAAATGTAGAAAAAATAAAGAACACAAAGAACATTCATATCAATTCCAACAACATGACTCTCCAACCAAACCATATACGATCAAAACATGCCATAAACATGTTGTGAATCATGCAAGAATCAATAATCTAACATCCATTTACTTTTTTTTATCAAAGAATCTTCACGATTTGGTCCAAATAGGTTTCAGTTAAAAACCAAAATCCTAGGATTTAAACCTATTAAAAACTTGTTATTGATGCCAATAAACCCCAGATTATTAACTAATCAAATATCACGAAGTGTTTAGTGCATAGAAATAGACCAAAAATAGTCCAAATCATATAGTTAAGGCAACGTTCTTCCGAAGAACACGAAGAACATTGCTCAATAACCCAGAAAAACCCAGCACATTGCTAAACCCTAGAAATAGCCTTCTAGGCGTCTAAACATGCTATTTTTAGTCCTCATAAATCACATTACCAATACCAAACATAATTGAATCAAAAGAACTAATAAAAAAAATCAAATCATCAAAATCATGTATTAAATTTCACCTTCATAACTGCAACCCCAATGGTAACCAACAATAACATCAATTTTCAATTCAAAACTGACCCTCTAAACAACTTGGGACCCAAATCAAGCTCAAGAACCAAAAAATATATATTAATAAAAAAATACGCATCAAACACATATTGCCATATTTGGAAAAATACAAAAACCATTTTATTTTAGAAAAATAAACATCAAAACATTTACTAAACATCTAGTAATAGTAACAAACAACTCAAATTAAAATTAAACAAAGAAAAATAACATTTCATGCATTAATCAAAATACAAGATCAATACAATGTTTCACCAAAAACAAGTTCAAAACACCATTGAAACATGTAATGAATAGTTAAAGATGTGCCTCATTGACATCATCTGCTAGATTAGAATAGTGTTTTTTATACCTTCTAAGCTTTGATAATAGTTGTTGCCCTTTATTTCCCAAGCTTAGTACTTTTTCTCCTAGTCGAGGAAATCTTTGTAGTAGGTTCTTGAACCTTCACACTTGAGATTATTTTATCCTATCTTCCACTCTTTTCTTTCTCTCCTTGTTGCTCTGCCTTCATTTCTCAGGGGTATTTATAGGGTTTCAAGCTAGGATTCAATCAAAGCTTGACCCTCTAATCAAAATAGGAGAGTTTTGGGTACGTTTTATAATTGTCAGCTCTGTACCTATATTGGTTTCACAATGATGGTTTTGCAACAAAGTTAGTTTTGGAGATTTTTGGTGGTTTTCCCAAACCTAGAGACTAATGAGCTTGTTTCTAGCTTTTTAATCTTGAGAGAAACGTGGTCAACCTTTGATAAGAACCTACTGAGAAGGCTTGGAGTGCGAGCACATGAAAAAGATTAGTGGTTTTGTGAAATGAGTATCATATCCATTGATGACTAAGTTACCCACTTTTGAGGCTTCATCGGAGTAACTCTGACGTTATCGTCGCTGAAGACCACCTGAATTGGTAGTACACACCTTTTGTTTGGATCTAACCATGCTCGATTTGAAGGCTTGTAACTTCACATCTATTCACTTGAAGGTGCCAACTTGATCATCCCAGAATTTGCCAATGCAGTGGGGTTGATCGAGGACAAGATGTTGAGATTATTGAAGAAAATAAGATGCAAATGTTTGATGGAAGTAGCTGATCTTTGTAGAGGTAATATTCTCTTGAATGGTGGTGGTTACAACCCCTAAGGTGGTCGGAAATGCCACATTCATTTGCCTCAAACTGCCTACTCGATCAGCCAAAACCGTCAAAGAAGAAGATATATAGTGGCCGAAAGACGCGTTGTCTAGGCAAAACCCTAAAAATTAAGGTTTTTAATTTGGGATTTTGGAAAATTGCAATTTATTCTCTTTTCTTCCAATTTCTTTTAATTGCACCTGCAATTGCCTCCTAAACTCTTAATTTCATCCAACTTCATCCCTATCAAACTCAATTGTTAGCTCCAAAGTTGACCACCTATTTCATTTTAGTCCTTAGTTATGAAATTATGCATTTTGACCCTCAATTGATCAACAAACTTCAAATTTCTTCAATTTACCTCTAATTTGATCAATTTCAACCCTTGCATTCACACACCTTTTTCAGTTTAATCCCTGGTTTTGGATTCAATCAATTCTCTAATTGCTCATCAAACTTTAATATTTATGCAATTAAGCCCCTGATTTGACCAAATATCTTCCAAATAAAGCCTAAATTGACTTTAAAAATTAATTTTTCTTATAATTAAGTCCTCAATAAAATTAATTAAGCTTTCCAAATTCTCATTAAGTCCTTACCTATCTAAATTTTTATTTCTTTAACCCAAATAAAAATATTTTCACCATTGAGGCCCTTTGTCAATTAGAAT
>Ga0325400_1002752_pt1 | contig 15609 bp, 16 predicted proteins | sample PopdelMetagenome_2_FD_205662 | JGI IMG/M metagenome (GOLD analysis project Ga0325400, IMG submission 205662) | Populus deltoides microbial communities from Bellville, Georgia, United States - Xylem-PdKOR-R1 | ecosystem: Host-associated > Plants > Phyllosphere > Stem > Wood/Secondary xylem... | reverse complement strand
CTTCTCCTTCTCCTTCTCCTTCTTCAAAGAACAATGCTAACATCAAGCTTTCCTCTTCTCTTTTTGTTTCTCCCATTAGCTTATCTTCAAACCCCAACATTTCTCTTCAATTCTTTGACAAGAAACACTCCCCACTTCTTTCAACAGCTCCAAGAAGGCTCTCAGTTATTGCAATGGCACCTCCTAAACCTGGCGGAAAGGCCAAGAAAGGTAAAAAAAAAAAATGTTCCCTTTATGTTTTTGTTTTGTAAAGTTTCAATTTTTGGGTTTTTTGTGATGATTTTTTTTTGGGGGTTGCAGTGATTGGATTGATAAAGTTGGCTTTAGAGGCAGGGAAAGCAACTCCTGCACCACCTGTAGGACCAGCACTCGGTTCAAAGGGTGTAAATATCATGGCTTTTTGTAAGGATTATAATGCAAGAACTGCTGATAAAGCTGGTTATGTCATTCCTGTTGAGATTACTGTTTATGACGTAAGAATTTCATTTTTTTTGCAAAGTTTTGACGGGGTTGAGTTTTTGGGGGGGTTTTATGGTGTTTCTTGTTTTGACCTTTTGTTATTATTCAGGATAAAAGCTTTACTTTCGTTTTGAAGACACCTCCTGCTTCCGTTTTATTGCTTAAGGCTGCAGGTATGCTTGCATATGTTTTTTTTTTCACCAACTGTTTGATGTGTTTTTTTTTATCCGCTAGCCATGTTCCGTTTCCGCTCTAATTTCCTACCTTTCGAAGTTGTTATGTTTTCCTAAAGCCGGAGGTCAATGTTTCAATGGGTTTGTACTTTAGTGCATCGAATTCTATGAATGATTCCCTCTAATTATTGAATATCTAAAATGTCTATACAAGTTTTATAAGGGAGAGGCATTTATGATACCTGTCAAACAAAATATATCACGTGAATAGTAGAGTGGACAAGCTGTTTGCAGATAGTTAAATGATCAAACTATTTAAAGGCTTCTTTAAGAGACACATGTATGGTTGTAGCATGCACACAGGAAGAGTTGGTGGTAACCTTGTGCACAAAATACATATGCTAATATTCTCATTTTAAGCTTCTTGGTTATTATGTTAGAGTTTGTGGTGATGTGAATCGTTCTTTTTTCACTTAAGTGAAGTCATTCATATTCAATGTGTTGTGTTTTTCTTTTATTATTTTAGACCAAAAGGAGTTCCAGTTACAATATTTTTGTGAGATTTAATAAATTTGGGATCGGGAGTTTAGAGCAAGAAAAATGTTATAATTTTTTTATTAACATGAGTGTTCGGGTCAGCTTGTGCGCACTGCGACTAATCCCACGGGTCCTGAAGTTAATAACCATGTAAATTTCTAGTAGCTCTGAGGTTTGTGAGACTCGAAGTGGTGACATTTAGAGAGCAAATCTAGAGCCTGACCAGTTGAGCTACATTCCTTACAGTTATAAAAAATGTTATAACTTTGCAGCAAAAGAGTGCTTTACTTGATGCGAAGTTTGTACAAATATCAGGGACCTGAATTCTTCCCATGTTTTGGAATCCCCTCATTATGCTGTATTAGGTTTTTGAAGGAGGGATCTTATATTTGACCAAATTGCCTGAGTCTATTTTGGAAGCTATTTCGGAAAAGAGTCATTTCACATTATGAGCTCCAATGATTTGTTTGGTTAATTATTCTGTAGTATAGTAAAGTAAGCTGTGGAAGGGAAACCCTAATATTGTTACCTCAAAGACTCCGTGGTTTCCCCCCTTCAGTGCTTGGTAATATTCTCAATGCTTGTAGCAATCTTAGATTAGATAAGTGGAGTTTCACTTTACATTGTATCTCATTAGCTCCATAGCAATTCTTTTCCATCTTCAACATGTGTAGTTTTATTCGACCACCGCTGATGCCAGAGCTGCGTTGTTGTGCTTCAATGTTTATCATAGGATGTTCACTCAGAGAAGAGTTTAGCTGAAACTCTTCCTAGATGCAACCTATCCTTGTCAAAATCTTACCAAAACTTGTGTTCTTTGTATTACGAAACCACTTCTGTTTTCTTTGACTTGCGAAACAAATACCTGACTCTGAAAATGAACACATTTGTGTGTGTGTATTTTCCAGTTGATGTGAGGAAATTGGCATTTAATCCATAGACAAGTTTGTTATTGTGGACTGGTAGTTTTGCAAGATGATTGTGGATGTTATATCATCTGCCATTCAATTGTCATTGCTGTAATATAGATGTTGAATCTTGGTTCTTATTAGGAGTGGAGAAAGGTTCTAAAGACCCAAAGATGGAGAAAGTGGGTATGGTCACGATTGACCAATTGCGTGCCATAGCTACTGAAAAGCTGCCAGACTTGAATTGCACAACCATCGAATCAGCAATGAGAATCATAGCAGGCACTGCAGCTAATATGGGGATTGATGTTGATCCTCCTATTCTTGAACCCAAAACAAAGGTTGTCTTGTAGTTCACTTTGTTATTTTTGCCTTGATTTTGGAATGTTTGTATTTAGAATAATCTGTAGAAGCAATTCATGGAAAGATTTATATTCATAGTTCTGTAACTTCAATGCCGGTCCGTTCGACGATAAATTTTATGATCTGGTGAATGACACAAGCAGCACTCGAGAATCTAAGCATGGCCAAAGTTCATCCTTCATAGCATGATGATCAGACTCTGCTGGAACTGGCTTTAGAGGCACATTTTGCAGTTAGCATGAGGTTTGTTTCATGTTCCATTACCCCAAATTGAACATTGTGCTAACAGATATGTTGGGAAAACTCAATGGAGTGACCAAAGCCAAGCATTGATGAAGACTGAAAAGGAAAGCAAACTTTTCCAGGATTATGGTAGTGTGTTCCATCTCTAGTCACAGCTCACAAGTGGGAATCGAATTCTATTCAACTTTTGGTTCCATCGTGTCCACCATGTAATGATTCTTGAAGTCAAATGCTAGTTGATGAATACCCTACTGAAGAGGGATTATCATCAGTGGTGATAATCGGGGGGGAAAAAAATCCAAGTGTACCGGATGTATTGTTGTTGCAAAATTTTGAATGAATCTAACCGAAACGAACTAGATAATTAAATTAATATAAAAGATTTCACAAGATTTCAGATTTAGATATAGGGATGGTCTAAACATGGTAAGAAAGTAAATAGTTTATTTACTAAAATGTACCAAACCTATATAGAAATTACATTTAAAAACAAATCAATCTCGATTAATCCATAAATTCGATACAAAACACATTCGGTATCAACTTCAAAATTAAGAATTTATGCCAAAACAAGATTAAAAATTTGAAGTGACTGTTGACTAAGAAAAGGGGGAAGATCTTAAGGAAATAATCCTTAATTGGAAAATAAAAACTACAAAACAAAAACCATTCCATTTACAATACTTTTTAAAAATATAGTAAAATATTTTTTTAAAATTTATTTTAATATCAACATATTAAAATTATAAAAAATACTTAAAAAATATCAATTTTTTTTAAAAATAAAATACATTTTTAATATCCAATGATGTGGTCTCTTCCTCCATCTGTAAATACTGAAAAAGAAAATAAAAAAAATCACAACCCGCAACATAAACATAAGGAAAGGAAACATTAGTACTTTAGTGCTGTAATGCTCTCTCCATCTGTCATACAGAGAGAGCGATAATAGAAGCTGAAGCAAAGATAGAATTGCCAACACCGTAAAGCTTCAGAATTTAAGCAGACCAAAAGGTACTTCCTTTGTCTTTCTCTCTTGTTTATTGATTGGTATTAGTTATGGATATGGAATCTAATGCTTTTTATTTTATTTTATCTTGGATCTTTAAAAGAAAATTTATTTACCTTCTGGATTAAAGTTTATTGCTTTTTGTCATTTAGTGGAGTTTTAGTCAATGGGTCCCGTGGATTTGTCCTGTTCATTCAATTTTTTGGCCTTTTGTGTTCGTTGTTCTAAAGTGGATAATGGTTTTTTTTTGCTCTGAACAAAAAGCTTGTTTTTTTAATGATCATGGATGAGGGGTTTGATGGCGGGTTTGGTTTGTTATCTTGGATTGTCAAGGGCTGGTTTTGTTCCATGTTTGTGTTGTGGCTGGTTCTTATTATGGAGCTTTGGGTGATTAATGATTATATTTCCAAGATTTGTGGTGATTGAGGAATGGATTCTGCTTGAGGGTTAAAACTTGTTAATTTGAATATCTATGGTTGTTAGCTTGCTCATTGTCAATGATTGATCTAATTACCGTATGGTATGTTTATCAACGAACATTTAGCTTATTGTTGGCTGGTCATTAGGTTTGGTTCAATGGATGCCTCTATGTCAGCGTTTAATGTTGCGGATTAGCTCCAAATCCGAATGCTGATTGCGAGTCAATGTTGAATGTTTTTCTAGAATTTTATAAGCAATGTGTTTCCCTTAAAGTACTCGATGGAATTGAGCCCCCAAAAGATATTAGAATGGGCTGAAGCAACTGACATTTTTGTATTCACTGCTGAAATGATTTACGACTCGCTAATTTTGTCCATGGGGTTATGATACTAAGGCACAAGCTGTTGCTTCAGGGATTTATTTCAGGGGTTCAATTGCATAAATTTTCTTTTCTTTGATTTTTTTTCTTCCAATGCTCAAGGATCAGAATTGAAGGTTGCGAAGTATTGTGTGACGCTATGGTTGCATATATGCAACAAGATAAAAGTGCTGTATTTAATTGCTGCAGGAACTTATAATCTCTAGAGACGTGTTTGTCCTTGAATATGTTTATATATTAATATTCATCTAAATTTTGTTATTGCTGCTGGTTAAATTCAGATGGAAGTGCGAAATTCTGAACATGGACGTATAATTGACATACATGTAGATGTTCCAGCTGTGAAGACTAGCCTGGGTGGGAGTAGGATTTGTGCGGGAGCAACATGTGGATTTTCAGATGCTAAAACCAGTTCTAAAGATGCAAAGGAACGAGGGGCGTCTATGAAGAAACTTGGATGGGCAGTTGTGCTCTGTCTTATCTTCATGGCTGTTGAAATTGTAGGAGGCATAAAAGCCAACAGTCTCGCGATCTTGACTGATGCAGCTCATCTTTTATCAGATGTTGCAGCTTTTGCAATCTCTTTATTTTCAATCTGGGCATCAGGATGGGAGGCGACTCCACGCCGAACTTATGGTTATTTTAGGATTGAGATACTTGGTGCTCTTATTTCCATCCAGATGATATGGCTTCTTGCAGGGATCCTTGTGTATGAAGCTATTGCCAGACTTATTTACGATACAGGTGAAGTTCAGGGTGCTCTCATGTTTGCTGTTTCTGCTGTTGGCTTACTGGTTAATATTGTCATGGCACTCTTGTTGGGTCATGATCACGGTCACGGGCACGGGCATGGTGGGCACGATCATGGCCACAGTGATCATGACCATAGCCATGAGGATCATGATCATACCCATACCAACAGTTTAAGTGGAGCCACACATCATAATCACCACCATCATGAGGGGAACTCCGAAGACAATGATGAGCATCATGACACACATGGAGCAGATCTTGCCGAGCCTCTGCTTACTGGTCACACAGAAGTTGAAAATAAAACAAAAGGTGGGCATAAACAAAAGAAGCAACGAAATATCAATATTCAGGGGGCTTATCTTCACGTATTGGGAGATTCAATTCAGAGTTTTGGGGTGATGCTTGGTGGGGCAATTATATGGTATAAGCCAGGATGGAAAATCATTGATCTGATATGCACCCTTGTGTTTTCCATAATTGTGTTGGGCACAACAATCAGTATGCTACGGAATATTCTGGAGGTTCTCATGGAGAGCACGCCGAGGGAGATTGACGCAACTACGCTTGAGAAGGGTCTCTGCGAAATGGACGAGGTGGTTGCCGTCCATGAACTGCACATTTGGGCAATAACTGTAGGGAAGTGTTTGTTGGCTTGCCATGTTATGATCAAGCCTGATGCTGATGCTGACATGGTACTAGACAAGGTTATAGATTACATTAAGAGAGAACACAATATCAGTCATGTGACCATTCAGATAGAGCGACAGTAGCCATTTAGATGGGGGGAAGTACAAGTTACATTTCAGTGGCTTAGCGTCAGTTTTGAACTTTTACTTTTAATTCTGTCATTGATTAATAACTGGTTTATGAATTTTGGCAGGTTCATGATTTTCTGTAACTTGCTGACAAATTCCACGTTCATCATTCACTTATTTTCCAATGCATCTAACAGCAAGAAAGCTACACCCATCTTGTAGAATGTGTTTGTGGCAACTAGAGATTAGAGTTTTATAAGAATTGCAGAGTTTAGGGGACATCGGCCACTACTTCACTAAGCTGATGCTAATCACTAAGCAATCACATATTTTGATCAACTCCACTACTGAAAAATATGAGCACCACAAGCAACTGTTTTCAGGGGCTTCTGGAACTACCATGTCCATTACAATCAATTTTTCATTGTGGTTTTGAGGGTGTTTGAGAGTGTGGTGGTGTTTTTTTTTAAACTGTTTTTACTTGAAAAAATATCAAAAAATTATATTTTTTAAAAAAATTATTTTTGATATCAACACAATAAAACAATCTAAAAATACTAAAAAAATTAATTTAAAATAAAATAAATTCAAATTTTAACGAAAAGCAGGTTGAAATTTACTTCCAAAGACCCTCTTCATAACAATATAATTCTGAGAAGTTCTGATATGAATGATAACGAAGAATAATAAAGTTCGTTACATGTTAAAACTTTAAAAAATCAAAAACACTTGTTAAAATTTTCAAAAACCAAACATACCATAAGTATAAGGATTTTTTTAAAATACTTAATTTTATTTTTTCATGTATTCACTTGCTATCACAATGTTTTATATAGAAAAAACTAAAAAATTATAATAATATTGAATAAAAAATAAATTAGGATAAATATAACCTTCATATAGAATAAACTAGAAAATCATTATAATAAATAATAAAAAAATAATAAAAAATTATTTTTCTAAAAAATCTCCCGCATCCATCTTCCTGGCTGGAAGGATTTTATCATCGAGTTCAATCTATAGTTAAAAATTATTTTCCATCAAGAACATCATTTATTGCATGGGCTACGCTATTGTGAGTCCCTGATATCTTTATGCAAATCACTATATTATAGGTCTTAAACACAATATCTTTTTGTGTTTGCTACTCATTATAGATCTATAACCCAACACTTTTGTGGGGGGCACCTCTTCAAGGGTTTCACCACTAGGATTTTGAAGGATAACAACTAAGGAATATGAAAACAACACATTAGTTCCTAGACATATTTTTTTAGAAAAATATGCTTATTTTTTTTTCCTACACAAGCACGTCTTGGTTTCAACCTTTTCTAGCTATGATTGTTCTACCACACACAACAAAACAAAATAATTATGAGAATTATTGGGCAAAAATAAAAGATAAAGAAGTTTGTTAGATATCAAAACTGTCAAAAACCAAAAACAAAATAAATATAAATACTTGATATTATTCATTTATATACTTGTTTGTCCAAAAGTTATTACGATTCTTTATTAAAAAAAAACTAAAAAACCTTAATAATACTAAATAGATACCTGGATAGGATGGTGAGATTTCTACAACTGAGCTAAATCATAGTTGATACCCTTAACGGTAGGATAATTAGAAATGATCATGTTAAGCACAGAAACATTGTCACCACCCACATCCACCAAGGTTTTTACACCTTCGAAGCCACCATACATCCAGAATTCTCTCCATAAATATGGGGTTGAAATCTCTCGTGCAGATACTGTCTAGAGAACAAGTGCGAATGGAATGGCTAGCTATCAAGAAGGCAAAGGATACGGTCAATCACAAAACGAGCATAAGTTGTTCTCAGAGTGGGGAGGCAGTTGTTCTGTGTGGGAAGTATTTTGTTGGTATATTTTGTTATCTACATTATCCAATTTATAATCCATCTAAAATGTTTGTCTTGCTTACAGGACTACCTTAATGATCTTAGTTTGCAATCAGTTCTTGTGACAAGTCCGGTGGATGGTGCTGTGAGGAAATATTAAATCTGTCATACTTCGAAAAACTGTTTAGGCCAGGGCACTTGCTGATCAGGTATAGAATCATCTACAGAAAAAACTTGAAGTGGTTTAGGCCTCCTTTTCTGCACCAGAACTTGCTGTGCTGCCAAGTCCAGTTTCCGGAGCTAAACAAATAAATTATGGTTGACTCTTGCTAATCTGCTGATAAATTCAACATTCATTGATTTTCCAATACATTCAACATTTATGAACTACTTCCTCACCAAAATCCAAGAGCTACACTCACTAGAGATTTGAGTTCTATGAGAATTGATCATCAGCTTCTGAAATGCAACCACATGAGCAATTGGGTAAGCTGATGTAACTACAACAGTAATTATGCACTTATTTTTTTATGAACTCCACTACTGAAAAATTACAAACAAAACAAGCAACTCGAATATGAGAAAATCCAGCTTCCTTTCCCAAGGTTTCAAATTCTTTTTCTGTCCTTTCTTTTCCTTGCGGACTCATGCTTGTTATGAACAAATAATTCTGTAGCATGCTTTTAGCTTTAACATTGGTTTCAGGGGTTTCTGGAACTACCATATCCACCACTATAACTTTTCCGTTGTCTGATAAAGCTTCATAACAATTCTTTAGCAGTTTTAGCAAGTGCTCATCATCCCAGTTGTGAGTTATCCACTGTTTCATTCAAAAATATCATTTTCAGTTCCCTAACAGAGGTATGTAGCTAACAAATTGTTAAAACTTCACTAGTATCAAATCTTATTACCTTCATGAAAATGGCATCTCCTCCTTTCGGAATTGTTACGAATCCGTCCCCCGCGACATGCTCAATTCCTACAGAACAAAACTTGTTCAGACTGCTCAATTTTGTACACTTTAAGTAAATGATCAAACAACTGTATCAATGCAGTTTTCCTACTAGTCGCGTTTCAACTTCAAGAATAGGCAAGCATCCTTTCGATTTGTAAGTAGTAAGTTAAAATAAAAGATCAAAACAAAAGATCAATACCTGGGTAGGATGGTGAGCTTTCCACAACTGAAGCCAAATCATAGTTGATACCCTTAATTGCAGGGTACTTGGTAATGATCATGTTAAGGATAGAACCATTGCCACCACCCACATCCACCAAGCATTTTACACCTTCAAATCCATCATATATGTCCAGAATTGTCTCCATAAATGTAACGTTGAAACTTTTCATGGAACTGCTGAATAGCTCACAAAAGCTTGCATCTTTTTTTAGATATTCTGCAGAATTTATCCCGTGAGCCTTTTCAAATGGAATCCCTCCTTCCAGAACTGCGTCTTTTAAGTGTTACCTGTTGTTATTTCATTGTGAAAGAAGAAGAAAAATCACAAACTAACTATAGCAACAAACAATTCGGCAACAAAAATAGAATATATGAAAGAAGCAATACTTATGAAGTCTCTTACCACATATCCATCATAACCTTGTCATGAATCATAGCTAAAAAGGGACTCAACGATCCTCCATCCTGGTTCTTCGTAAAGTATTTGGCCACAGGTGCTAATCCATATAACCTCTGGGAATGACCATCCTGAATATTCTTGGTGGACACTGAGCAAGTAAGAATAGAATGGCTTGCGAGCAGGCATAGGTTACGGTCTAGCAGAATATGGGCTTCCGGGTTGTTTTGTGTGGGAAATTGAGCGACAATATCTGAAGCTGAGAGCAAGGCATCAGGACCAGCCTTTTCTATTATCTCAAACACACCTAGCTCTATTGCTGCTTTCAAAACCAGAGGCAGCACTGATGCACTTTAAAGTTGCATAGCATACTGGAGATGATAGTCTTCCTCATAGGTTGAGGTTGCCATTTGTTTTTGCTTGCAATAGGAACAGGAAAGGTGTTATAAACCCATAAATCTTGCTAGGAAAACTTTCCACGGTGATTTGTATCTCCATCTACAGTAAAAAAACCACGGCCTTTAGTTTATTTGTTAATAATAATAATAATAATAAAAGAAGTTCAGACAGCTTGCCATTAAGACTTTTCTATGTGAGGACAAACGTTATCACGTCTCTTCACTTGTTTTTTATACAAAATGAAGAACTTTTGACTGCACACTTGCCTGCAAAGTCCGACATTTTGTAGTTCTACGTGGAATGCTCAAATTTGTTTTTGTATTTGGATTTAGTATTTTTAAAATTATGTTTTCCTTAAAAAAATATTAAATTATTTTTTTAATTTTAATGCACTAACAATAAAAATTAAAAAAATTATTTTGATATATTTCAAATAAAAAATACTTTCAAAAACTAACATGCACGGCACCACTAAAATTTAAAAAATTAATACGAAACATAAAAAAATAATAAAAAAACTTCTAAACAACATCTTTCGAATCAAATTCAACAAGATGTCAATCTTGATTTTCGTTGGCCTGCCAACCACATGTAGAATTGAGCTTCTAGAAGACACCTAAAAAATTTCAACATAATTCAATTATATATTAAATTAAAAGTTATGTTTATTTTCGTAAAAACTCTTACTGTGTTAGGGTATTTTCCTGATTTTGAACGTATGGATATTGTCGTAAAACAATCCGTTGAACATTCAACGCTAGTCTATTTTTGTTCAAGAAGTACTAAAATACTACAGACAATTGCCATCACTCCTCTTGTTTGTTAACTTACAAAAAGAAGACATTTAGACCTTAAGACTGGATGATTTTGAATTTTCTGTTCTACCACAGTCCAAGATTACGCAGTCCAATTTGGAATGTATTCGTTGGGGTGGCTTGACCTTTCTAGCTAGCACGTTTGATTTGATAATTCTCCTATTATGTTTCCTTCTCATGCGTTCGTTTTCTAACAACATCCCAAGCAAAAAATTTGGTTCTAGACGATCAATTTGCAAAAGCTGCTACAGCATCATAGAGACCATTTAGTCTCCTCATGTCCTCACTCAACAGTCTATTGAGGAAATACTTGCACGCTGCATGAATATGATATCGCCAGAATATTCAGAAAGCAGTGTTATGAGTTTCCAATAAAATGTGCTAAAAGTGTAAGAATCATAGGCAAATGTTCGTGACCGCTGCTTTCGACAGTGAAGGGTGTCAGATTTGAACGACTACTTGTTAGGAATTTGGGCAGTGTATATTTCTTGTTCATACTACTTTTTACAGTATTTCCTCTTGTCTTGTACAGTTTACAACATGAAAGTAGTAGGAGTAAAAATAAAAAGAAATTTCTGTCACGGACACTTTCCTTTTTCTCACCTAATTCAATAATTAAATTTACTTAATTTATTAATGAAATTAATGACATTACTTTTCACATTCATTTTCCAGTGTGAAAAAATTCCTAGAAATTAAATTAAATTCAAGCAAATGACCTTTCATTGAATCCCACACGTTAAAAAAAAAAAAATTTGTGACCGAAAATTGCAACCGAAATCCTTCTATGACTAACATAAATCTAAACGGTGACACATTACTTGTATTTCCAAAACCTTCACTCTCCCTTTCATCACAAAAACTTAGATAGAAGGGATCTTAATTATTTTTTTCCCTAAAAAAAGGGTTACTGATGAAACAAGGTTTATTGATATTTTTTTAATATTTGATGTTTAATTTTATCATAAGCTCATAATAATCATGCGTCAAATCATTAGATCCATATCTAATACCTGTGGGATTATGTTGCATACCCGATGTTCGATTTATGTTTTTTTTTTTTGTGTTTATCTCAATTAAAAAGGACTTAATTTGCAACTTAAAATTGAAGTTATAAGTTAATTGATTTGAACTTTGAATTTAGTTCTAGCTAGATCTACTTAAGTAATTTTAAATTTTTATTACAGAATTATACGATTATTAATTTGATTAAATTTACTTCATACAAATAATAGTTCAACTGAATAAGTAACTATACAATTAAAACAACTTCAATGTAAAGTAAACTCAATAACTTATGAAATGAATCCTTATATTTAAAGAGTAATTCACACTTTGATTATATCCACGAATTGAAACTCCTAGATAATAAAACATCTTTTTGGTTTTTTTTTATATGAAATTGAAACTACAAGTTTACTAATCATAAAGGAACTTGACTATCGCCTATAGAGTTATCATCTACAAACTATCGCTTACGAATTATCGCCTATTGGTTTCAGGTTTGAAAGGTCTCGAGAACTTGATAAAACTACATTGCAGTGATTTGAGTTTAAGTTGTTGTTGTCAATCTTCCTTGTAATCTATCTTATATAATCAGTTGTATGATGCTTTCATTAATTGTTTATCAATTACTGATAACCTTCCATCTTTCAAGGCTTTTTCTATAATTTCACGTTCACAAGAGTTGTTGCTGCCTTTAATTACATGGCTTGTTACACTTGCTTATAGAGTTAATCTTATATGCATGTTCATTTTTTTATGTGTGGCAGTAACCCTTATCTTCTCTAATCTTTTTTTTTTTAATTAATCCTAGTTATCATATAACTCTTATCATATAACAAGTGTGCCCGAGCCCAACCACATCCAGATGGGGTGTGCCTGAACCCTTGGGCCCTACCCTCTTAAGCCCAACTACTTTTTTCCTCTTTAATTATATGGCTTGTTACACTTGCTTATAGAGTTAATCTTATATGCATGTTTATTTTTTTATGTGTGGCAGTAACCCTTATCTTCTCTATTTTTTTTTTAATTAATCCTAGTTATCATATAACTTTTATCATATAACAAGTGTGTCCGAGCCCAACCACATCCACATGGGGTGTGCCTGACCCCTTGGGCCCTACCCTCTTAAGCCCAACTACTTTTTTCCTCTTTAGCATGTGTAAGGGATATCTTTCTTCATTAATGTATGATATTCCCTTATTAATGCATGTATAAGAGACATTTATTTCTTGTTAATTTTATAAGATAAAATGACTTTTCAGTTTATTCATTGAAAAAAAAATAATATTCATGGGCTATAAATATTTCTTGAGCTACCCAGGCAAGAGACTAAAGATTTTAAATTAAAAAAACACATTTATATTCAACAAAAAAACAACCTTGTTTTTAGAATTTAATGCTCTCTAGCATATTTATTTTGCCTTTTTTTATAAGATTACTAACTTTTTTTTTTGTAGGTATTCAATAACAGTTATCAAGAGATATATTTTTTTTTTTAAAGAAGAGAGTTATTTGAATAAATATTTGATTAACCTTTAATCCAATCAAAAAAAAAAAATCCTTATTTGTAAGCATATTAGATATTGAAACATTATCGGTTACAAATTAAGTTAGGGATGAACTCGTATGTATTGAAAAGGAAAAGGATAAATTATGCCATCATCCAGAATAAAGCTCAACATTTCATGAAAACAGAAACGTTTTTATTTCAGGTAATATCATAACAGCTAGCATGCATCTTAAAAGGGATCAAGTGATCATATGCCACTTGCTACAAGATTCATCACCTTTTATGGTACAGTGCTTAGTAACCAAAAGAGAAAAAGTTACAAAATGCTTGAGATTTATTCAAAGTAAATTGCATGCCATCGATCTCACACACAAAACGAAAAAAAAAGAAAAAAAAGAGAGAGAGGATAAAAGCAGCATGCATCCCAAGCATCTTGTAAACATAGGAACGGTAGTGGAGAAGATGTGATTAAGCAGCAGAAACTTTGAATGAGTCCAAGCGAGTGGCATCTGGAAGTCTTTGTTTCCACATTGTAGTGTAGAATTCTTCGTAGGTGTAATCTTTATAAATCAATGGATGATCATCATCGATCAATTCCTTAGGAGGCCCCATTTGAGTATCATTTGATGGATAGCAATATGAAGCAATGGATAAACGTTCTTTCTCAGAATTGACAATAACTCGATGGAGCAAACTCTTGTATCGGCAATTGCTAAGCCCCTGATAAGAAAAAATTAAGATATAAAATTAGCTATGTAGTCCGTCACATGCTTTATCACATACAAGTCGAACCGGTGATTTTTCATGTTTCTTTTTGCCTTGAATGAATAATTCTAGAAGAAAGTAGATATAAAGAGGGTAAATGACCTGAAGCACGTCACCAACATGGACAATTAAGGTGTTAGGAATAGGCTTGACAGGTACCCAGTCACCATCTTGTAGAATTTCAAGCCCAGGCACCTCATCCGGCAGTAGCATGGTGAGTATAGTGGGGTCAGTGTGACCACGCAGTCCAAAAGTGAGCCCAAGATTTGACTTGTCACACGTCGGATAGTAGTTTAGAGAAGCGTATTGTCCATGGTTGTCCAATATCTGGTCTATAGATTTCCTTTCCATGCCTAAGCCCTCGAATACAGCTTCAAGTAGTGTTATCTCTGCCCTTTTAGCAGCTACACAATACTCGGATACAACCTCCCTGTAAACGATAAAATATTATAACTTAGTAATAGCTGAAAAAAGCTACTAAATTAGTCCATGCAGATTTAAAAACACCAAATTGAATTCTTGTTTAATATTTCCATGAAATATTACCTGTAGGATGGAGGATTTGTAGGCCATAGATTCACATAATTTTCAATAGGATGACAATGAAATTTCAACGATTCCCTCGAGACGAAGACATTCTGATTATCGTCCTTAAAGCCAGTAGCAAGCCTGATAAGGCTGGTAGGGTCAGGAGAGTATAATTTCATCCTTTCTTCTTCTGACAGATGGAAGAACTCTCTTGCTTTGCTCATTATGTCACTCAATAATCTCTCTGAAATGCCATGGTTCTTCAGCTGATAATACGACACATTAATTATTAGAACACAAAGTTATTTACACTTCACAATTTTTGGTCAGAGATAAAGATGTTATAGATGCTCAAAGAAAGAGGTACCAAAGATGAATGACAAAAATATTCGATGACACTTTTTCGGTGCCTTGATTGAACCGAAGACATTGAATTAAGTTAAAATACATTTTCTCAGTGACGTTTTCTATAATAATTTTGATGGTTTCCACATGCAATACACACACACACACATGTAAGCATAGCTAGGTAACTACCATAAAGCCACCATAGTGTTGGCATGCATGGCCAAGCTGTTTGATGGTGTCAGAGCGGCGAGGACCATGAAGGCCTCCCAGGTCGATGATGGGGAGGGTACCCTCCCAGATCTCAAGCCCATAGATATCGGTTTGAACATTGGAAATGGGAATGGTGTTGGTTAGTGGAGTATTTTTGCCCCCTGCGGGTAATTCAAGGTGATCATCGGCTACTACTGCCTTTGTGGGAGCCATGACTAAAATTTGAAATGCAGGGAAATTCTGTGGATATGTGGCTAGTGAGTGTGATGAAGAGAATATGTATACATACCCCTATTTATAGGAGGAAGCAACCATCCAGGGGGCTGCACTTGCTCAACCATCGAGGGGGCTACTGTTTTGCTGGCTGGCCCCCAACTTGATGGTGCCAGTCCAAGTGAATTGTCATTTTATCCACCTTTTGAATTGTTTATCGGACTCGAAGATAAAAAATTATTTTTGTTGGACTACAATGAATGCCTTGCAGTTGCCGCAATCGAGGATCTCTTCGCCCTTTGATTATGGCTACAGAACTCAGCGCCGCCCGGTCTTTCAGGTTAGATTTGATCATGAAGATTAAACCGGATAAATTCAATT
>Ga0325400_1002751_pt1 | contig 15610 bp, 8 predicted proteins | sample PopdelMetagenome_2_FD_205662 | JGI IMG/M metagenome (GOLD analysis project Ga0325400, IMG submission 205662) | Populus deltoides microbial communities from Bellville, Georgia, United States - Xylem-PdKOR-R1 | ecosystem: Host-associated > Plants > Phyllosphere > Stem > Wood/Secondary xylem... | reverse complement strand
CTTATAAATAGGGGTGGATTCCATGGACTGAGAATAGAGAAATTCGGGCCAAAAGTTGATGAAAAACCAGCCTTCCCCACCTGTTTTTCTTCCCAACCGACATTTCCCTTTGTTCTTTCTCTCTCACCACTTCCAACCGCCTCTCCACCAGTTTTTCCGCCACTAGCTCCACCACGCGTCACCAGCGTGACCACCGGCTAGCCACCCCCACGTCTGGAATAGCCACCGTGAACGTCTCTCTCTCTGCTCTGCAAAACTCTTCTTCTTCCCCTGTGACCAACGCCGACCACCATTCCTTGTGGTGAAACCTCCTAAGACACTGTCCAGACCTCCTCATCATGGTCGCGATCCCTGAGCCAATTGAGCTCCCCTTCCTCTTCCTCTTCTTCTTCTCATGTTTACTGTGTGTATAGTAGACATGGATTATAATTCACGTTCTACTGTTCATGCATGAATAGTAAGCATGAATTATAATTTACCTCCACTGTTCATGCAGTGAACTTTGGGTCGGGCCTGATCCAGAATGAAAAGAGAAAGAAAGATATGTTGGGCCGAAATCGGCCCAAATCCTTTTTGTGTCGAGATGGGCTCAATCTTTCTTGGGCTGAGTTCGACCCAGTTAGTTTGGTCGACCCAACCTATATATATTATAATATTAAAAAAAAAAGCCATTCAAAAAAATTGCGATTTTCTTAAATGTTTTCCTACGAATTTTGCATAATATCGGGCTATATATTTACACTATAAAATATAGATCCGGAATTAAAATACCTGGTTTTCTTCGAAATAGTTTTTTAAAAAATTTTCAAAACTTGAATTAATTTCCCCTAAAAAAACAAAAAAAATATTTTGTTTTTATGCATACGGTCAAATCCTAAAAAGTTTTCCAAATATATTTCCATAAAAAGCAAAAAAATTGCATTTTCTCATGTTTTTAAAAAGCAAAAAATGAATATCGTAACCATTTTATGATTATCCATTAGGATATGACCAAAATATCAAAAACTCCTTAATATTTTATATTAGGATTTAGATACAGACTTTAATATTTGAAGGTATAAAACTACACAATAGTGTATACTCCCAAGTATTAAAGATACAAATTGCAAAATAAATGCGATGCTAAAATTTAGATTTTAGAACGGTTAGGATTTAACCTGATCAGATAGAGACTCTCTCATGAATGGAGATTTACCTTGAACCGTAGACAAAACCAACGAATAAAAACTTGACCTAGAAAAAAAATCAAACAACAATGTACCTTATCTTAGGTAGGGTGCACTAGGAGTGATACGTCTTCCTCTTGCACAACCAGTCTCTTACCCAAACTTTCGCAGACCATATATTCCTAATAACCATAATATTAGGTGGTGACTCTTAAACCTTAATCATAATTTTATAATTAAACCCACACCCGTTTCTTTTCCCAACAACAACACCATTCAGGAGGTAAGAAAAGCTCGTCATCGCCCCAACATCACACCTGCGATGGCCACTACTCCAATCACCACCCTACCATAACGATTGTCACTTCTTTTGCAACCACTATAGTCTTATGAGCATATCACCCATTACATTTCATTAACTTAATTTTCACATTACTTATTAAATATTTTAAAATTAGTTCTGAGTAAGATGTTTTATTCTAAAATATTAGGATATAAAATAAAAGGTGAATGCTTTTTCCTATAAGTATTATTATTTTTTTACGGTTTAATAAATTAGTTGTATCAACAATATGCGTGTGTGTGTCTATATAATTACAAAAAGCATATTATACTTAGTTTGTTTTTTGTTTTTAATCTAAGGTTTAAGAAATTACAGTCCCTGAACCTTATATACACGCGTACGCTAACACTTAATATCCTTAAAAACATTAAAAAAAAAATAGGTTTGTCATTATATTCACGCTAACACTTAATATCCTTAAAAACATTCAAAAAAAAAAAATAGGTTTGTCATTATATTCATTTTAGTAGCTATAAAGCTCTTGGAGTATCAAAATAACAAAATTACCATCCATAATTTACAATAATGTTTTCCATAATTTCCCGAACACAAAATTCTTTTAAACATTTTATCAAACAATTTCTGAGCATCATTGGTATTTTTTTTCTACTAATATTTGGAAAGAAAGTGACCAAAGAATTCATAATAGTTTTGCATATAAAGAAATAATACAATTTATTCATTCAAGAAATACAATTTTAGACCCACCAAACAAAACAAGAACAAGAATAGAAACAGAATTTGTTAAGAACTCTAAAGTCAGGTCGGATGAAATCAACATTGTAAGTACGTTGTTTAATTTTTCTATGACCACTTCCATGCTTGTCTTCCTGTGTTAGCACACTAACAGAAGCAATCAGGTAAGTATGGATGTTTTGTTGCGGTGAAAGTGAAACCTGTAATAGTTGCTAACGGGGAGTGATTTATACCTTCCAGTTTGGACATAATTTGCTGAGAGGAGTAATAAATTTGCAGACAACGAACATGTGGAAGCTAAGAAAGGTTGCATTTTTTAGGTAATTTGAAGCTTAATTAATTACTAAAAAGAATTCCCTGCCAAAGTCCCATTAACCTGATAAAATCAAAGGGCGGTCATCATCGACAAGCCGAAAGAATGATTGCAGCTCATTGATAGAAGAACCTTCTCATTGTCCATGCGTTTATTATATAAAAGGCAAGCATTTTTTTTTTTAATTTGATTTCTTTCGTTGATTATCGAGAGAAACTATTAATCTGATTTTTTCCTTGATAATCGAGACAAATTATAATTTTTCAGATCTTAGATCCAAGAGATAATCGAGACAAATTATAATTTTTCAGATCTTAGATCCAAGAGATAAACAAACCTAAAATATGAGGGTTTTTTTGTAATTATCCTATATATATATATATATATATATATATATATATATATATAAACATAGCTCTCCACCATATTTGTAAATCAGCAAGAGACCACGTAGATTTTCTTGTCTAGCCACACAACTTTGCTATTTAAAGCAGAATGTTCATGCAAACCTACTGTACATTGACTTGCTTTCTTATGCTTCAGACATGAGTTCACTTTTACCAACATTCCACTATTACCTTGAAAGAAAATTAAACCACTAATGAAAAGTAAAACACAAAGACAATGATTGATGTTGGTTAAGGAAGAACAGTCATTATATATAAGGTATGTCTTAAGTTCTTTGGCTCTGAGTGGTAAATTTTCCCTCTTCTTCATGCACACATTGCCGGTGTTTGATACTTTAAAGTCGATGGTGCACGCATATATTCCGAATGCTGCCCCAGCATGTAGTAAAAAGAAGCCCAGGAACCGCATAGTTTGATAGTTTGGTTAAATGTCTAGCAGATTTAAGAGAAAAATGCTCACTACATGTGCCCTAAAAGCTGAACCATATGTTGGTCGGTGTCTCTGGAAAATACCTGCAAATTCTACAACCAAAAAGGACAAGGAAAGGAAAGAAAAACAAAATAACTTTATTATATAAATGTGGTTGCATGTGGTCTGTATGTAAGGTTGGCTGGTTCGGGCTTCTGTCACACTTTACAAGGTCTTCTAGGCTTTTTGGACATCAGCTACAAATGGAAAGCTGCCTAGTTATGTTGAAGTATAAGGAATCTCCATCCATTGTGTGTGGTAACAGGCTTTTGTGTGTTACAGTTAAAATCTAGCTTTTTTATTTTGAAAATTAGAACTGTTGATCTAAAATATCAGCCAAAAAAAAAAACGGTTTTAAAATATTTTAATGATATACCACAATTTAAATGTTAGCGTTTTGTTCCTGAAATAAAATGGATGGAGATAATAGAGACAAAAATGTGTTTGGTTAAACAAACAGAGACAAAAACATAAAAATAAATATGTCTTTGAGGTAATTTTAGAATGGATTTATGTACTTTCAAAACAGGAGATATAAAGAGGATATGTCTACAGAGAAAATATTTATTATTTCAAAAATATCATTGTAAAAAACTCTTAATTTCAAAATTGTCTAACTAAGACATAAAAAGATAAAAATATTTATTATTATAGTTTTAAAATCCAACTCAGTGGTCGATTTGGGGAAAAACTCGGGTCAGACAAGAGTTTTGGTTCGGGTTAACCCAAGTTAAAAGAAGAATAAAATTAGTTATTATCATTGTTTAGAAACTCAATTCGTGGGTTGATCTGAGGTAAGATCTGAGTCATGAGTGGGGCTGACTGTTGACCTAGGTCAGCATAAGGATAAAAATGGTTATTATGATAGTTTTAAAACCTAACTCGAGGGTAGACTCGGGTCACATGTTAGGAGGGTCAACCCGAGTTGACTCGGGTCAATATAAAATAAAAATAGTTATTATCGTAGTTTTAAAACTTGATTCGAAGGTCAACTCGGGGTAAAGCCTCAGTCACAGATTAGGAGGGTTAACCCAGGTTGACCTTAGTTAATGTAAAGATAAAAACTTATTATTATCATAGTTTTAAAACTCAACCCAGGAGTTAACTGAGGTAAGGCCTAGGTCATAGGTCGAGAGGATCAACACTGGTTATCGTAAGTGATTAGTACTTAAAAGTGCATTTTTATCAAGGTTTTATATTATCATTTTGCACTTAAAACATCAATAACTCCTTAACTAAAGCATGTTTTATAATAACAAGTCTGATACTATAAGATACATTTAATTTATGGTAAATATTCATCTTAAATGCAGGTCTATCACATAAATCAAATAATTGATTGATGAGTTTAACTACTGAAATTGAGAAGACAAAGAGATGGTTAAGCTTAGATAAGAGATGTTGGTTCAGTCCAAATTGGAGCACTATTTAGTCATTGGGTCATATCTAAAGCTGTAGATCTTGGATTTTAATTTGATTTATATGGCTAGAAAGCTAAGAAATCGTCTTAAAACATCCATGTGGAGTGAAAGACTCAATTCTGCTGTTTGGAAGTCGAAATCTTACCAACAACGAAGAAGTCAGAATCTGTCCTGCAACCCAGACTTTGTTCAGTGTTCAGCCCATATCTCAAGTTCTAGAAGTCCAAATGCATCGATTTTTTTTTGTTGGAAAGCTGAGACAATTTCCGAGAACTTTCATGAGGACAATCTGTTCAAATTCTGATGTTAGCAATGACGTTTTGTTTAGACAAGAAGATAATGATTGTCATCAAGTCAAGATATGGCCACCCACTCAACAATTAGTCATCAAATCAATAGTTCCAAATTTTGGCCTATAAAAGGAGGGATTTGCCATGTATTTAGGCATCTTGATTTTCAGATTAAGATCATGTTCTTGCTCTATCTCTTTATATTTTTGTAATGCTTAAGTTTTGTTTATATTAATCTCTTATTTATACTTTTCATTTTCTTTCCTTTACTTAACTTATATTTTATTTATATTTCTCTTCTTCATTATGTTTAGCTAAGTTTATTATGTCAAGGTGAAAAGGTTACACTAATGGTGTAAGAATAAGTATAGTATAAACTCAACATGGACTTTAATGTTTGATACTAACATGTTTTGTATTTGTTATCTTATTTACTCTTAATACTTTTCTTGTTAAATGATTAATCTAGATTTATGTTGTATAACCTTGGTACAACAAATACTTGGCACTTTTATAGCCCAAACCGTATGGTATAACCGACACCTGTGATATGAAAGGAACTTGATTTGTTGTCAACATAAGTTATAATCATGAATCCTTTACAACATTTACAAGTATTAGCATTATTCAAATAAGATAACTAATGTAATCCTGTTAACAATTTATAATCCGATTGGAACCTCCTTTGTGTGTGGTTTTCAGTTGAGTAATAAAAGGAGTTTATACTATACTTGTTTGAAATACCATTAGTGGATCCTCTAACCTTGACAATTATTTTATCCTTGTTTAATCCTTATATCAATATCACATCCCAAAACTCTCTTCAACTCCTTTTCTATTTGTAGTTTATACAGTTAACCTCTCTGTGGTTCGACCCCGGTCTTACTGGGTTATTTATTACTTCGACAGTCCTGCACTTGGGAGAAGACATCAATCCTTTGGTCGTATCAGTAAGCATGTTTTAAAATATAGAAATGGATATCGTAACTAGTTTATGATTATTTATTAGGGCTTGGCAAAAATACATAAAACTCATAACAATTATTCTATTCAGATTGTTAGCAATTAGTTATATTTAGGAAATAAATACGATGCTAAAATTTAAACTTTAGAGCAATTAGGTTTTAACCCAATAAAGTAAAGACTTCCTCACAAAGAAAGATCTACCTTAAACTTTAGATAAGACCAATGAATAAAAATACGACTTAGAAAAACAATCAAACAACAATGCAGCTTATCTTAGGTAGGGTGCACTAGTGAGATGCGTCTTCCCCTTGCACAACCAGTTTCTTCCCAGACTTTCATAGACCATTACATTTTCTAATGACCATAATACTAGGTGGCAACTCCTGAACTCATAATCATAATTTTATGATTATTCCCAAAACCTATTTTCAACACACTCTCAGGAGGCAAACTCGTCGTTATTAACACCATGCACCGGCATAATAGAAAGAATAAAGACAATAATAAAATCAATGGTGAAGTAAATACTGAAAATGAAAGGTTAAGAAAGGGCCAAAAGTAGAAAAAAGCCATATACAAGAAAGGTGAGAGAGATTTTAATTAAGGAAAGGCATAAAAATGCTCAAAGTTGGTGATTTAGGGGGTATAAGTGAAAGGAAAGAAAGAAGAAACAAAACTGAAGGAAAAATACACCCAAAAGATTGAAAGATATGAAAGTGAAATACCATGTCTTTTGGTATATGTGATAGAATCCCATATCAAGGAAAATATGATTGAGATTATTATGACTTCAAATGATTAAATAAAATATAAGTTATTCATCAAATGAGGAGTTAGAGTTGTTTTATGATCTCTATTAAGTTAATAAAAACATGAAGGATTATAATGAGATAAATGATAGGCAATAAGCTTTAGTCTTCTCTTTAAGTTTGAGATGGACAATGAAAGGAATGACATGATTATTGAGTTTCATGAACCATTGATTAATCAAGGTAGATATTCCAGTTGAAATGAATTGCATGGTTATATGTCATTTCTTTTACAAAGACAACAAAAGAAATAGAGTTAAGTAAATACTAGTTAATGGTAATCCTAGGTCATTGAAACTCTCAAATACTTTTTAAGCCTATGAATTTCTCTTTCTTTTAAATTATTTTTTTAAAATATGTAAGTTTGACAACAATATATATTAAGGATAAAATAGACTTTTTTATATTTTATTCTGTCTTGTACACCATAACCAAATAAGATATATAGATAATCATTTTGTCTTGCACATCACTACCAAACACAATTCTAATTGTCTCATTTTTTATCTTATCTCCTCTATCTCCATTGTTTGTCTCTTGTGTCTCAAGATATTAACCAAACACTACCTATATATCACGATTTACAATTGCGATATCTAAAATTTTTAATAATTGGCGAACACAAGAACTAAATATGTCGTGATACTCAATTGGAACGTGCAACCAAACCCTATAACCAAAACCTAAACAATACCCTAACCCCAAACCCTCACCTTAACTAAGCCCAGACCTAGAATTAAATCATAAATAATACCCTAGCCCTAAACTCTCACCCTAACTAAACTCAAACTCTAAAATCAAGCCCTAAATACTAACAAATTTTTTTTTTTTTATCTATGTTGTTTTGTCAATTATTTTTTTAATAAGGTGTTAATAAGCCAAAGCACCCTAAAATCTACTACGTTGTTTTAGGACCGCCACACTGACTTCACAGCTTGTTCCTGATTAGGTACAGCTGTGCATGCACATCAAAGCTCAACTACTGTGTTTGTCCATATATTGCAGTATCGGGAATCGTCAAACAAAACTGTCTACAGCATCTTCCTTACTGCTAGATCACATTATTTGACAGTCTTATGAAGAATTTTGCAATCATATGCTAAAAATCTGCAGTAAGAAATTAGGGAAAATTACTGAGAAAGGCATGCGTGATCTTCACCGTGTGATACTGTAAAGATTAAATGTGAAATGACATGATTATGTTTATCTATCCTAATATTTATTTAAAAAAGTTTTCTGAATAAATGCAACTAAAAGTTACTTTTGTTTTTTGTTTTTGAATAAAAAACAATACCAAAACACTATAAATTACTATTATAATCCACATTGTAATAGGTGTGAACGAACAATAATTTCTTCTCATATTTTAATTTTTTTTTTAATTTATTTTTGTAATGTAATAATTAAAAATTACAATTTGATCTTCTATGCTCCATTCATAAAGCAAAGGAAGCCTGCGCGCAAGTCGATCTCATAAGATTAATGAATGCACTCATTTGTTTGGTATGTTATGTGTAATTTAATGAATGTATTACATATATTGTGTATATAAATTTAAGTAGGATTCCACATATACCAAATAAAATGTAAACAATTTGGCATTGGGTTCAAATTGAAAGATTTATATTAGGCTCAAATAGTATTAAATTTTATTAATTATACAACTCTTTTAAAGTATATTAAAAGATTATAATACAAAAGTTAATATAAATTTCATGAACTATATTCAATTCACCCAATAGAAGTGAATATTATTAAAGTTTAGGGATTAAATTTTAAAAAGTTTAATGAAGGTTTGGAAAAAATATGTTGGAAAAGAAGCCCTTTTATTTGTTTGATAAAATAAAGTTATATAGTACTATTATAAAGAAAGTTATTAAGTGAAGTAACATATATTTTTTTCCATTAAGAGAGAGATTATTTATTTTCAAATATGGTAATTATTTGTTTGTTTTCTCGATATAGATCTTCAACCTTGAAAACAGTTCTATATATATATATGAAATACTTCTATTAAGTTTGTTAGACCATGGATTATTGAAATGGACTCTATGAATGCATTCAGTACTTGGCTGATAGAATCAAACATGAAAACGTGTAGAAAGCTCTTTTTATGGATAGCAATAAGCATCTGAGAAAATTACTGTAAGCATCCTAAATATAATACAACATAGTAGAGCCAAATAGGTTCCAATTGCATATTTTAACATAGAAATTGATAAAAATCCTGAAGGTAAAATAGTTTATCACGTCAGTCTACTTTTCAGGAACATATGAAGAACCTGTAAAAATTAAGCATGCTAAGAATTTAAAATAAAATTATATCATAACACCATAACATTAACAAATCAAGCATGTATTAAAATTTATTTTCATAATTACACATATAATTAATATTTTTACATCATTTACTATAAATATTTTCTCTACCAATAATTAATAGTAGTATTGCTCCAAACATAACCTTTTATATCAACATCTAACATACAAGCCCCTAGTCTAAACTCTTGGCTAAAAACAAAAGGGATTAAATTAAGAGTTAGAAAAAATAAATTTTTATATCTAAAGTAAAATTGGAAAAGGCATAAAAATAGTGTGACATCAAAAATTAAAATAATAAAAAGAGCCAAGGAAAATTCATATTATGCTTAAGGAGGGGCAAAAGGATAAGTTACCTTACAAAAGAGTGTAAAAAGGCAGGGGATTTTCTTCCCTTCAACCCGGCAGCTACAAACAAAGGGGAAGAGAGGAAAATTTCAATTTCTCGCCAAAATTCTTAGAGAAACTAAGAGAAAATCAAGGGATTTAGGGAGGAATTGAGGGAAACACATACACACACCTCTAAACACCTAATTAAGAAGGAAACAAAGGTAAAATAATCAAAGGAGAGGTGTTGCACAATCACGATACGAAGGAAAAAACAAAGAGGATTCAAAAAAGTTTTGACTAGTTGAGATTTGAAGACTTGAATAACGTCAGGTAAGGGGTTCTAAATTTACTCTAGCAATTTCATGCAATTCGAATAACATTTGAGGTAGAAATCATGAATTTTAGGTTAGTGTTTGTAGAAAAGTTTTAGAGGAAATGCAACTTGACTATGAATTGATCAAATTTGGTTAGATTAAGTTGTGTAATTGATGAAGAAAAACTAAAGGTCCTTAAGAACCCATGTGATCGGCCAAAGAAGAAAGTTAGGTTTATGATGTATAATCACTACCAGAAATTTGGCAACTACAAACAGAAACACTAACGAAATTTTTACCGATGGATTTCTCCATCGCTATATCCCTCAGTAAACACTGATGGAAACATTCCTTCAGTATATACTAAGGAATTGCAGTGGGAAAAGAAGGAATAAAAAAAGTCAGAAAAGTATGATGACATGTACATTTTATCAACGGCTTTACCGATAGAATTAACCCGATAGTAAAGTTCATCCATAAATATATTGATGGAATTACAGATGATATCACAGTGGGATTCAAAAAGAAAAATCGTATGGTGACATGATATTTTTTAACGACAAAATGATCAATGGAATGATTGATGAAAGTATTGGTAAATCTATCGGTAATATTTAATTTATGACTTGGCGATCGACCCTCTTCTCCCCTCCCCCATTCCTATCTTGCTCACTATGCATTTTTTTTTCTACAACAAACACTAGAAACAACCACCCCCTTCCCCCATCAATCTCAACACAACTTAACCTCCCACAACAAATATGGCCACCACAACACTTGGTTTGTCAGTATTCGTAATTTGATTCAAATTTTATTGAGGATTCTCCACCTTAAGTAAGCAAATGTACCCTTTTTTTTATTTGAACACAATTTAAAAATGTTAATTTTTTGGCATATTTTTGTAGTATATGTATTTTGTTTAGGTTTTTAATCATTTTATAGTTTTTTCTCATACAAATTTGTTATATGGATTTATGATTTGTATATGTTAGGGTTTGTTTTAGATTTTTTAAAATTATATTTGTTTTTAAATTGATGAAACTTATATCGAATTTTTTACTTAAGTGTTTCTGTTAGTATATTACAGTGGCGATGGGAACTATTCCCCTTCTCCATGGCTTTGTTCATGGTGTCAACTACAAATGGGTATACCAACATAATACTTTTATTGGTATATTCCAGTGGTGATGGGAAATGTTCTCCTTCTTCCTGACACTGTTCATGGTGTCAATTTCATACAGGTCTACCGACAGAATATTTCTGTTTGTATATTCTAGTTATGATGAGAACTGTTTCCCTTTTTACTAGAGCACTGTTCAGTAATAATTATTGCTTTTTACCAACAGGATCACTGACATAATGGAAACTCCAATGCTCTGACAATTAATGCTCTTTTTTATTAGGGTACACTTTCCCCAATAAAATCACCACCAGAATAGGTATTCCAAGGTGATGGTAATTAATGTTCTTTTTTACTGTTGATTGGTTACTCTTTTGCTAACAGACTCACCAATATGATGAAAAACCATCGGTAATATTTGGAGGGTATCTAAGAATTTTCATGCGAAATGAAAATTTCAACTTGACTTCACCGATAGAGGCACCGATGCAAAACTTAAAGATATTAATATTTAATATTCCATCAGGAATTCTATCGGTATATGTTACTATAAAAGACCACAAGCACAATAGACAAGGCTTCATCTTCTTCATTCTTCTCCTTTCTCACTCTCTATTCTTCTCTCTGATACTCTTCTCTTCTTTATCTCAATTGTTCACGAGCTGAAATCAAGCATCATCTTCTCTTCTCATCTTAAAGTATGTTGTTTTTCTTCATTTTTCTTCTTATTTTTATTTTTTTAACAATCTCTTTTCATTTATTTTGTTTTTCTTCTTTGTTTTTTTTTTTAATTCCCAGCCGAAACTAAGCATGCCATAAAGATAAGAATTTTTCATTACTTTTTATTCTTTATTTGTGTGTTTTTTTTTTTTGCATTATTTTTTAGGTTATTATTTTTGTTAAATTTTGTGTTCTTAATAATTTTATGAATTAATAATTGTGAGAAATATTAGTTGTTATTGAAATAATTTTTGCATTATTTTATAGAATTTTAGTTATTATTTTGTATTTATTTCATTTAGAATAATTTTTTTGTAAATTTAGGATCACAAATATTACCACTTGTAAATAATTATGTTGAATTTTAGTTGTTATTGAAATATTTGTTTTCATTATTTTGTTGAATTTTAGTTATTTGTTACCAATTTTATTGTTCAATTTCAGTTAAATGTGTATGATTAATTTTAAGTATGGTTTTGATTTTTTTAAAATTTAGATTAAATCTTTGTAAATTTAAGATTAAATATATTACCACTTAAAAGATGAGAATTTTGTGCAAAATTAAATTATTCTAATTTTTTGGAAGAAATTGAATAAAATCAACTGGTTTGTGGCATATATGTTGTGTATTTGTAGGTTTAAAAATTTTAGGTAGCCTCCAGTATAGGGGAGGTACTGCCGAAGTTTTTTAAAAAATAAAAATTGTTTAATTATTTTTTTGTTAATTTGTGTAGATGCCTAGGGAAAGGTCTATTGCACGTCATGATGATATGATCTCTGCTAAATTTTCTACTCGCGATGCTAACGACCATAATTCATTAGGTTCCGACCAAAAACAAACATCTGAAGCATATGCATCGTCGTATGATGGTGGGTCGTTAAGTGCGATACGTCAATGAGGGGTCTCGTCACAGCGGGATCCATTTACCTACAAGAACGAGGTCCAGAGGAAGGACTACCTTTCAATGTAAGTTTGAATCGCTTTCATAATGACATGCATAATAAGTTTTAAAAAATTATTTTATTTAACGAATGCAATTTCAGATTTATAAATATTGAGGCTACTAGAACAATAATATTGGTATTTAAATAATCGATGGAAATTCAATTATTTCAATAGAGTTAGGTTTCCAGACATCCTGAATAAAAATTGCAAGTCGATGGATGGTTTTCAAGGTTTAAGGTTATTATTAACTTAAATATTTTTTATCACATTAATTTGGTTTCCTTATTAAAATTACTGAAATTTACCTTTTATAAATTTTTACTGCAAGAAAAATTTTGAATTGGTGAGAGCGGATGATAACGTTGTTAAGAGGGTTTTGGAGAATCACGGTGCAACTAGGTAAGATCGAAATCAGTGTAATTTTTTTATTCCAAATGTCGCACGTGTACGGCATCGTGGCGATCGTCCACTCTTGGTATTGTAACTGGCAAATATAGGGAGACAATAAATTCTTGTCTTTTATCAATGGAAAGAGAAAATGGGAGTTACCACCTAATATTTTGGTCACTAGGAACCCTAACTTGTCTCTGGAATTGAGTACGAGGACTGGTTGCATAAAGGGAAGGTATTAGCACCCCAAATACGCCCTACCTAAGGTAAGCTGCATTGTTTGATTGTCTAGTAAAAGCTAAAGTATGGTTGTGTTTTCTAGTGTTGTTCTATCTAAAGTTTAAGAAAAGTCTTCATCGGTAAAAAGATTCTTGTCTTATCGGGTAAAACCTAACTGTTCTAACGTTAATAAAAAAAGAACTACCTTTTTAATATCGGGAATACAATTTACGTATAAATTCGTAATCTCAGATACTAAAAGAAAACAAAATATTTTTTTGGTATTTTTGAAATATTGGCCTAGTTCTCATTACTTTAATAAACTAGTTATTAAAACCAAAATACATGCTAAAACATATATTTTTTGAATTTGTTTTGTGTGAAAATACAATATGATTTTTTTTTTTATCTTTGAGAGACTTGGTCGTATGCATTAAAACAATATTTTTTTTGTTTTATAATCTTTTGCAATGTTTCGACGAAAACCGGCTATTTTAATACCGGATTTGTATCTTTACAGTATAAAAATACAAACCATTATTTTTCTCTCTCCCTCGTCTGTTTTCGTTTGCTGTTCCCTGTTTTTCTTCCTCTTCCTCATTCTCTCTCTCTTTCTAGTCTCTCTGCTTTTCTCCGTCTGCTTCCTACTCTCTGCCTTTTTTCTTTCTTTCTTTCTTTCTTCTTGCCTTCCCTTCCCTACCTTTGTTCTCCCCTGTTTTTCTTCCCTTTCATTTCTTTTTTGTTTCAGTCTCGTCTTCTTCTATCTATAATGTCCCTCTGTTTTTTTTTCTTCTCCCCCACCTCTTATGTGTCTCTCTGCCCTGATATTTATAAGGATGAAAAGGGGGAGAAAGGGCTACTACCCTTATCCAGTAAATGGACAGGGGTAGGGTGGCTGAGCAGCCGCCCGTAGGGCTTGTCGCCTCTGTATTTTCATCTTTGCAAGTCAAGGGTTTGGGTCTTATTAGTTTTTTGGTTTTTAGGAGAGAAAGGGAGAGACAAATACAGGGGAACAAACTTCTTCTTCCCGTGCCTCTGCGCATCCAGGGGAAGAATAAGCCCTACATTACCTTTCAAAACAGTACCGTTTTGGCTTCTTCTCTTTTTTTCTTTTTTTTTTTTTTGAACAGTGAATGAAACGGTGTTGTTTTGCCCAAAAAGCGTCATTTCATTTAAAAGAAAATGGCACCAAAACATGTTAATTTCCAAATCAGTCCTCAATTTGTGTTTTATTCAATCAAGTCTTCAATTGCAATTTTGATTTTAAGAATCAATTCAATTGCATCTCTACCAAATTCAATTGTCGGCCTTGAAGTTGGTCATCTTTTTCACTTTAGTCCTTGGTTTTGAATTTAGGCATTTTGACTATCAATTGATCAATAAACTTTTAATTTCGCCCCTAATTCAGTCAATTCCAGCCCCTTTATTTACACGTGTTTTCAAGTTTGGTCCTTGGTTTTGGATTTCTTCAATCAAGTGCCTAATTGTCCATCAAACTTCAATATTTATGCAATTAAGCCCCTAATTTGACCAAATCAACTCTGAAAAATTGTAATTTGACCCCTGAACTTTAATTTCTTTCAATTAAAGCCCAAATTAACTTTAAAAAAATAAATATTTCGTGCAATCAAACCCTTCATAAATTCAATTCAACCTTCAATAAAATTTAATTGAGTCCATAAACATCTAATTTTTGACTTTTCGTCCTCAAATTGAATTTTCTTTGTCGATAGGGCTCTCGTCAATCAAAAATATACTGTCAAATTTCAATCTTTGTATTTTTGAACCTCCTCAACCAATTTCTAGCTATTTTCTGGGAGTCTAACATCCTCTTCTCACTGCTATTATTTTTTGAATTTTTTGTTTTTATTTTGAATATAGTTTTTTTTATTTTTGGAAGAGAAAAGGTGAATTTGGGGAATAACCCAAAAATGGGTTATGACACCAAATACCAAAATTTTATTTTTCATTTACTAACTAATAACTTATTGATAACATATAGATTGCTTGATTTTTGGTATAAGGCCTAAAAAACAAAAAAAATATGCGAGAGAAAGCAAGCTTTTAGCCTAGAATGATGTGGTGGTTTGAAAGAATTTCAGACTGTCATATATTTTAGAGGCTGTATGGGTGGAGTAAATTTAACACGTGATGTCCACGTGATTCATGCAATGGTCATAGTCCATTGTGAAGAACCAGAACCAGCCTATTCACGGTTTTGTTATCACTCACACCGACAACTCTATTTTGTTTGTTTCGCATGCGAAGCAGATGATAAAATTCTTTTTTTATTTCTCTTAATTTTTCATTTTTAATTTTTTTATAAATATATTTAACTGAAAATATTTTTATCTTGTAGGCTACAGTTCTTG
>Ga0325400_1002748_pt1 | contig 15615 bp, 15 predicted proteins | sample PopdelMetagenome_2_FD_205662 | JGI IMG/M metagenome (GOLD analysis project Ga0325400, IMG submission 205662) | Populus deltoides microbial communities from Bellville, Georgia, United States - Xylem-PdKOR-R1 | ecosystem: Host-associated > Plants > Phyllosphere > Stem > Wood/Secondary xylem... | reverse complement strand
AAATGATGAATTAATTTAATTAGATTTAATTGATAAATTAATTAAAATAAAAATAAATAAAATTTAATCAAGTCACGCTTCTAGAATATAAAATCCATTATTTCACCAATTTTTTTTTTAGCCTGTATTAATTCACCAATTTTTTTAATTTTTTAAAAAATCCTTTAACTATGAAGGCTAGCGGATCGTTTTGTCAGAAAACTAGTTGTAGCTCTGCGAAGCATTTAATTTTGCTGTAATTGCACTTTAAAAGCAACCTTGTTATTCAACAGGCAGAAAAGTATATGTATATTTTAAGATTTATTTAAAAATATAAAACTCAATATTTTTAAAAAAACAGGGTAAAACCGTGTTCCAATTAAGTAGGCAATTTTGCATGATTCGGGTATGATTAACTTCTATTCCTAACAAAATCAGAGTCTTAGAAACATTTAAGACTTCTAATTATCTGAATAGCGCCTAATTTAATATACATAAATATAGTTAATGAATGTAATTTTATAATGCTAATCAATTTAAACATGGTTAAGCAACATGTTGCCATTTGCAGACATTTGTATTCTCCTTGTGGATCACCTAATCTGTTGTACTATATTTATGAGATTCACCAACTGGCGTTGAACATTATCATGCTTATTATTAGCGTATGCATTCTACTTTTTTTAAAAATTATGTGAAGTGATGGATGTGTATCGATGCAGTCTTGTGCAATGTTCATATGATTCTTAAACTTCCACATGAAAAGGGGAAAAATGGAAGACAAAGGACAAAGGCACGTTGGTGTCTGTTTCCCAACATGCATAAGTCTGGTTGTCAAGACGTTGTGTTAAGGTGTCCCATTATTCCATTTGGTTTATAACATCCTTGCATGGTTTCTTAAATTCTCTCCGAGTTCTGGTCTCTATTTCAAGGAACAAACCTAAGCCCACCAACATGAAAATGTTCACATCACTGATCTGGTCAAATCAACTTTGCATAAGAAGCGATGAAAATGACCAATTGGGTCACCTTTGTTTCTTCATGTTGGCGATTTGATGATTTTATATACTGATATCTGAAGCTAATCGGGATCTTGGTATTGGAAGGAGAGATGGATAAAGAGGTATCTTTGGAGTTGACCCCTACATGGGCTGTGGTCACTGTGGTGGTGGTTATGGTTTCTCTTGGTTTCTTCTTTCAAGGCTCCTTGAAACAGCTTGCAAAGGTATAAGATTTTCTCACAAATGTTGGTAGTTCTTAATAAGTTCTATTTTCAACCTTTTGATGCCATAAATATGTGTCTCTTTGTCTCAGTTCTCTCATGTCTGGAGTGGTACTTTGATGTTATAATTATCTGTTGTGATCCTTTTTGTCTTTCTTTTCAATAGTGGCTGGATAGGACCAAGAGAAAAGCACTACTTTCAGCACTAGACAAGATCAAAGAAGGTAAGCAACAAGAATTGATTGAAAATCCAAATTATTGGGTCAGTTCAAAAGAAAAGTAGTAGTTTTGATGCTCATTGTTTGGTTTTGTCAATCTGTGAGCAGAGCTAATGGTTTTTGGGCTTCTATCGTTGTTGATGGGTCATTGGATTGTTTTTGTGGCCAAGATTTGTGTTAAATCATCAACTTTGAACAGCACATTTTATCCATGCGTGGTGAAGAAGAATCATTTAACACCAGGACATCATGTTCTTTCAAGAGTAAAGTACCCAAACGATTCATTTGTTAAAGAGCTGGTGCACAAACAAAAGAATGAATATTGTCCCGAGGTGACTCTCCTCTTCAAAGTGTAATGTTTACATGGCAATTTTTTTTTCTTGGTTTGCATTGATGATTTTTGTTTTTATATCGAACTTTACCGTTATGCAGTGGGAGGTGGGGTTTGCTATTATTCTGTTTTTATTAATCGAAACACTGATTGTTTTTGAACTTATATGTCGTCAAGGGTCATGAATCCTTCGTTTCACATGAAAGTCTCGAACAGCTTCATCGTTTGATGTTTGTCCTGGGAGTTACCCATGTTTCTTACAGCTTTATTGCCATAGCCTTGGCCATGATCAAGGTCTGACCGCACCCTTACCATTACAATTTCTGTTGATAACAATTGAAGCTTGATATTCATAAAGAGAGCTCTGAGGTTTTGTTTTTAATGAGTGCAGATTTATAGCTGGAGAACATGGGAAAACCAGGCTAAGACCATGGCTCTTCAAAGTGTACTAGGTGCAGAATTTTATAGTCCAAGATAGCATTGTGTTAATTTTTTTCCTGGATTTCTTTGCTTAGAGTTACCATGAAAACCCTCATAAATGAGAATCTCTTTTTGGCCATGAATACAATTTCTGAATTCCAGGATCACCTGAAGCTGCATTTGACGAAACAAGGCAACTATCTACCTTCATTTGTCACCACACATCCCATCCATGGAGCCAGCACCGAGTTCTTGTTTGGCTGGTAATATCAGAAAACCATGTACCTTTATGGCACATGCTGTTGCAGGTCTAATTTAAGCAAAATAATAATGATATACATGGCTTGACTGTAATAGGTTGCTAAACCTCGTAGTATTTACTTCTGATTTTCCAAATCATTGATTGTATGGATTAAATCACTCTATGAACACCTTTTTTAAGATTAATGTTGATTCCTTTGAGAATCGAATTCCAATCGTTCAGAATGTTTGGTTTTCTTTGGGGCCATCTATTGGCTCAACATGAAAATCGGGAAATTTGGAAGACCATCTTCCAATAGATGTTACAGATGTTGCTTAAAGTCAGTCCTTTCATAAAATTGATATAGTAAATATTATGCATTTGATGAACTCTCTTTTTTATTCTGGTTGCATGGTTGCATATTGATGAACTCTCTTTTTGATTCTGGTTTTGTTTCTAGCATTTGAGTGATCATATATGAATTTGCAGCTTTGTTTCAGCCGCCAGTTCTGGAGTTCCATAAACCAAGCTGACTATATGGCTTTGCGCTTGGGTTTCATAAGCGTATGCTCTTTGTGATCTAAATGGAGCTTCTCTTTCTCATAGATTCTATCAAGGAAAAACTAAATATCTATCATATAGTATCTCAACATACAAGAAAGATTATCAGAACAAATCAGCATTACTAATTGTTGGCTCAAAACATTTCATTCTTATTTTGGTTTATTTTTCCTTTCCTATTTTCAGAAACATCAACTTCCTCTGACATATGATTTCCATAATTATATGCTTCGAAGCATGGAGGAGGAATTCCGTAATATTGTTGGCATCAGGTAATACCCTAATGACATTCCTTGAATTAATGTGCAAAATATTGTTGTTACTTGAGCCAATTACTTTTTCCAACAGTAATTTTTACTTGCATGATTATGTCATGGTAATAATGAGTATATACAGTCTGAATGATCAAACAAGCTAATTGTAAGTGTCAGAGTACTGCATTATAGCTAACAGAACGAATGTGAGCTGTATGCTGCATTTCATGTTGTCTGAATGCAATGAGCAAGATAATGAAAATGTTGGCAGTCCAAGCAATTTTTGTCTGAAGACCGCTGTCTTTATGCTTTATCAACATAACTCCTGCAAAATAGCAAGTCATATTGATTTCCAGTGCTTGGGCTTCTTTTGCAGTGTGCCTCTGTGGATTTATGGCATATGTTGCATTTTCCTCGAGTTTCACGGTAATTTTCCATAAGTCATGATAAGGTAGTAACTGAAGAGCTGGGACAATATTGTCTCTGGAAAACACGTAGGACAGTTATTCAAAATTCAACCACGCCTGAAACTTGTTTTTCTAGAACCTCCCAGTTGAGCTAACTCAGCCTTCACTGCTTAGTAGAGAAAGAGCTTAGCAGTTCTGCTGACGCAACCAAACACCATCTTAGTTGCATATAACTTTGTTTTTCTCTTGTATCTTTGCAACTCCTGCTTGCTTCATTCCTGAAACCTTGAACTATCTGTTTTTTGGTTCAGGAACTGATCTTTACTTTTGGCTTTCCTTTCTTCCAGCCATTGTAAGTCCACTAAGTTCCACTTTCAGTTCCTTCCCGTACTTGATTGTTCTTAATAGCCCATTTGATGCCGTTCTTTTCCTTCTTGATGGGAATGTCGAAGTTAATCCTGCTAATTGGTACAAAACTGCACCGGGTGGTGGTGAAATTGGCTGTTGAAATTATGAATTCATTTCCATGGCTGGGAAACCGTCAGTTCAACCTGAGGGATGAGCTCTTCTGGTTTGGAAAGCCTAGACTTCTTCTGTGGTTGATACAATTCATATCATTTCAGGTAAGTGAAGCAAAAACATTATACAAAATTTGTGTTGCAGAATCAAAATCTCATATACTTTGATGACCATTACTGTGGCAGAACGCTTTTGAGATGTCAACATTCCTATGGTCCCTGGTAAGATTTTAATTCTCATTGTAGCACAACAGACAGTTCGATATCACATAGATATAGGCTAAATGTTGAGGAGGGGAATCTCTAGCATGCAGCTATGCTACATAAACTTTATCAGATCTTCTGCATGACGAATTCTTCATATCTTGGCTTCTTTAAAATATCTGCTTATTTTGGGCTTCATTAGTCTTTCCTTGATATGGAAAAAAGTCTTCTTTTCTCACTTATCGTATGTGATGCTGATAATGGTTCCTGTTAACAGTGGGAAATCAAAGAGTCTTCTTGTTTTATGGACAATGAGACGTACATTGCTATCCGCTTGGCTTGCGGGTAAATTCTTTAATATTCTTGTTAATCCAAACATTTTAGATATATATCTGATCAAATAAATTTTATAGTATTGGTGCCTTTGTATTACTGCAGGGTGGTCACACAATTCTGGTTTAGCTTTATCACGTTCCCACTCTATGTAATCATCACACAGGTCTGGTTTAGCTTTATCTTCTTTTGTTTCCTATCTATTTCTAGGTCTCAGTTCTGAAAAGGTTGCTTATTTTTTTGTTACAGATGGGAGCAAAGTTCAAGAAAACGGTAGTATCCGAAAATGTGAGGAAATCACTGCATGGGTGGCAAAGGAGAGTGAAGGCTAAGCAAAGTTCATCTACTCCAAACCTTCTGGCTCTTCCATCAACTACATCTTTGGGGTTTTCGATGACAGATAGCAAACTCAATACCAACTTTAGCAGCATAGGCAGGAGCTCCTCGAGAGTCGTGGATAAATCAGCAACCTTGCAACATCAAGAGGCCTCTACTTCACAAGCAGTTACTAATGGAATATCAGAAGATAATGAAACGCTTGAGGTTTCACTTGGTTCTGGTAGTCCTTGCTATGACACTTCTAGTGATGAAGACGATGCTGGTGTTCATGATCATGGTCTTTAACGGGTATGCCTCAATACCCGTTACCATTTACCAATGATCCCTCGTAATTTTAGAATTAGAATGAAAATGGGTTGCAAGTGGTGAGACTGCGGTCTAACAAACAACTATGGATCAATACATCTTTATAATTAGAAGGCAGGGGGTTCTGAAGGAGTTTGGCCTGGCAGAGCTGTGCTTCTACCAAAAGAGTTGGTGATGGCAGCAGTTCTAGCACACACAATATTCATTCAAATACAGAATCCGTAGCAAAGATGCTTGTGAAGATGCATTTCATAAATCTTGCTGCAATTCGCGTGCAGAATGAATACCAGTTGATGAATGATTTCGGCCTTTGTGCGAGAGGGTTTTCTTAGCATAGGTTAAATAGTGTGAGGTTGGTCTTTACAGTGGAAGGAAAATCTTATCAATTACTATGATTATAGCTAATTTAAGTTAAAAGGAACGAGGTAGACCTTACTTAGAGTCTATCAAGTCAATCTTCCTTGCTTGGATCCATGTCTAATAAAGAAAAAAAAAATATGGATCATTTCCCATCATTTTCTAGGACTTGCGCTGTCTGCATGTGGGTGGTGTTTGATTAGTATTTCGAGATGAAAAAAAGAGAAATATTAAATATATTTTTATAATAATTTTAAATTAATTTTTGAATTTTCTTTATCCTTTCTATTCCAACTATATTCATTTATTTTATCTCAAGATCATAATCAGTCACTATCATGATAGACTGTACTCCAATTAATAATCCCAACACCCCCAGGTCTTTCTTCTTTGCCGTCCTGTGTTTTTCTGCTATCAAATTCCACAGAGAAAGCGACACGCACACTGATATAATTAATTTGTGATATTTGATCACCTTGATTTATTGCCATTCGTTTGAGATATACAAATTTGATATAATGTATAGATATACCAATTCCAAAATACCCTAAAATCATTAATTAATTAAAAAAATGAAGACCAACCAAATCTGGAAACCAATCTATATTCTTAGAATTTACAAGAAAAAACAACTCCCATCAAATTTCTTTCATAGAATGAAACCAGTTCGTTGTTGTCTAGGCACTGCTTCTAAGTTCCAAGTTCTAACTAGGAAGAAAGCCTTGACTAAATCAGGAAAGCTATACCTTCCTCGAAAACAAGACTTTCTTAATAACTGATATATCTCCAACTCTAGATGATTTGTCACCTTTGACTTTTCACCTACCCTGTGCCTCTAGTTGAAGTGCTGATCATTCAGCTAGCGATGATCAATATAGATTTCTATCTTTTGAATCTAATTAAGGAAGTGATGAACATTCTGATGATACCCGTGTATTCTAAAAACATTTGTTTTTTTTCCTGCTTTCTTGTTTTGTAGCCCCAGGAGAAGAAGGATGAAGACAGACAACCATAGGAGGAGAAGTGATGTTTCTGTGATCTGCCAGGATCAGGATCTGTTGTCAGCTTATGGGGAGGTGCTTCCAATTTTAACGGCATCAAGCCAATCTATCAAAGCTTGCCACTCCTCGAGCTCTCAGGCTGGCTTTTGGATCAACAGTTCTCCTGCAGGTCCGGAAGCCCTTCATTCTGGCTGTACACGTGCACTTCAATGGTTCAATCACGAGAGGGCACCTGGACAACAACAGACATTATACAGTTAGCAAGAATGTGCAAAACATGGAACTGTGTCTTCCCTGTTGTTTCATTATCCAAGTGAACTTTGGAACAGTAGCTTGTATCTGGTTTTGATTCGTTCTTGCGGCATGAATGTTGTACTTTCTCACTTTTGTGCGGAGCGTGTGGCTCACGCCGACCATCATTGTTAACTTTCCTTGAGTTTTGTGAATTTGTTCGTGTCTTTAAACTCTTTCAAATGATACCAAACGTGTCACATCAAAGGCAAGTCCACCTGTCATATGTGGCTCACGTGCAACCATCGTTTGTAGCTTTTCTTTATGTTCACATATTCGTCTCGTGAAGCTTTTTCTAATTATATCTGTAATATTATCATCAGAGCTTTGATGATGTGATTATGAGATTTTTTTTTTTTAATCTTCTCCCATCTAAAATTAGAATGTGCACTTTTTAAGTATTGTTTCTACCAAACTATACTATTTTTTAAAAAATTTATCGGTACTAGTTTGCTATTTTTTTTTTAAATTATAAAAATTTATGCTTTAATACACACGGGTGTATATACACCTTAGTTATTTGGTTCGTGTTTTGTTGTGAGCTAGAAATTTTTTTTTCCAATAAAAAAAATACACACATAGGCTTTTCCGATGTGTCTTTATATAAAAAAATTATAAGTGTAAATAAAAACACTCATTTATACATGTAATCAAATAAATTAAAAATTATGTGTGTTAATAAATTAGGAAAAAATTCATTAACAATAACTAAAAATAAAACTAGAAAAATCAAGAGATAAGTATAGATCAAGATATTTTATATCACAAAACATGATATTTACCTGATTGTACTTGCTGAATTTATTTATTAAATTAATTTTTATTCAATCAAATAATAATGGAAATAGACGCATGCATTAAATTGATTAAATAAAATAAAATAAAATAATATATTATGCAAGGTTGAACATATTAAAAATATTATCTGAAAGTAAATATTTTTATTTTAAAAAATAAAGTTAATCTATGCAAAAGATTAAAAAATATATAAATGAATCAAAATAATTTTTTAAAAAATTAAATACACACATCTCCATTAAAAAAAAAATCTCTATCCAAAAAAGGTTAAATAATCAACAAAAAAATAATCAAAGAGGAGGGGTATAAATTGAAACACAAATTTGAAAATTATTTAAAAAGAGACATTAAGAAAAATTTCAATTAAAAAAAGACGATATTAGAAGAAAAAACAAATAGCCTAGGTGTTGTGGTTTAACTCGTCAAACCTATGATCTAGATTATAAACTCAACTAGGTTCAATATTTTTTTTTTCTTCTTAAATTTATATTTAACCTAAAAGAAAAAACCACCAAAAGAGGGCAAAAAAACGGCCCATATGTGTCTGGGCCACTGTAATGAAGAGCCCAGGCTCGTGGGTGGGCTTTCAAGCCTAGGCTCACAAACGTGTGTTTGTTTTGTTTTTTAAAAGGATGAAAAACCTATCATTCACCTCTATTTTTTGTAAAAAAAAAAGTAAGCAACACATCGCTAGTGAAAGTAGATAATGTGTTGTTTACAGGCCTAGATTCCAGCCACCACAATGATGATTGGAAAACCATGGCAACATTGTTTTTATCCAAAAAAAAACACATTTTTAAAGTTATTATGATAATAATAATAAAAAACTTCACCAGAACCCTTAAAACACCTACAAACCAACCCATTAATCAAAATACTCAAAAATGATCCAAAAGCTGGAAATCAAAATGGGTCAGTTTTGGATTCCTTGACTTAGATATGCCTTTTCAGTCAACATTGAGATTTTAAACAACCACCATCAAGTCCTTCTCATCTAATTAAACCTGTGGACACCAAGAAACACCATTTTGGTTGTAGTCCTTCTCATCTAATTAAACTCGTGGACACCAAAAAACACCATTTTGGTTGTTGAAAATGACGTAAATTATGACTTTTTTTTTTTTATAGCCGGAGCTCGGTGACCTTTATCTAATCAGGAACTAAAAAATAATATAAATAAATTTTTGTGCTAGAAGTGATTTTTAAAGATTTAAATAGACTTAAATTATATAAGTTGCATTATTTGAAAGGTCAAGTATATAAGTGTATTTATCATAAAATTTCTAGCACGTCATTTATGCTTGACGTATTTTTTATTTTAATTTTTTTTTCTTCTAGTTTCATAATTGTCTAATAAATGAAAAACAGCTGGCCTTCAATTAATACTCTATCTCATAAAATAATACTTTGAATACCAAGATAAATTATTAAAAAATGTGGAGTGAATCTACATTATTATATTCTAGGAGTGCGTGAAGAGTGTCCATCTATAGTAAAAAAAAAAAAAAAAAAAAATTTATTGTTTTCTATCATAAAATAATAATACACACAAACACACTCTTTCTTAAAGGCTATTATTTAAATAAATCAAAGTTAGATTTCGATCGTGCACGCGTACTAATATCAATCCATCCAAAGGAAATGAAAGGTCGGTAGTTTCTTTCGGCTTGGCGACATTACACTTGAAAGAACCCCGGATTTCCTTTGCAACGAAGTTTTAGCGCGGGAACCAAGACAGTTTATCTCCCTGTGTACATAATTACCCCCCACGCTGAAAACATATCAGAAGAAGGGTCACACGCACAAAAATGGCATCTCAAAACCCTAATCAAAATTCGTCCCTCTACCCACAAATTATCCAATCAAAACCCGACCCTTTATTCACCTCCTCCTCCCCATCTCCATCCTCAAATCTCTACCCAAAAATTGATCCAGAAGACCTCGTCGAAAACCTTTTTCCTGGACATGATCATTCACAACACGAGTATCCACGCGCGCAGTCACACACTCAAGCGCCGCCCTCCGCCCCACCGGAGGTTGTTGAGGAAGTCTTGATAAAGATCGCAGGTGCTATTGTTAATCTAATTGATAAAAACTATAGTGTAGAACTCGCTTCCGGCGATCTCTACATCGTGAGGCTCAGTCAAGGAAATAATGTCGTGGCTGTTCTGGCCCGTGTTGCTGATGAGATCCAATGGCCATTGGCTAAGGATGAGGCTGCTGTTAAGCTTGATGATTCTCATTATTTTTTCTCCCTTAGATTTCCTAATGAGAATTACTCGTCAGATTCGAGCGACGAGGAGGATGATAAGAGGGAGAAAAGGGTTGATGGGGAGAATATATTGAATTATGGATTGACGATTGCGTCGAAAGGGCAAGAGAGATTGTTGTTGGAGTTTGATCAGATCTTGGGGAGTTATAGTTGTTTTTCGGTGCAGAAAGTATCGGAGAATGCTAAGGAATTGTTGGGTGGAAATGCGGCCAAGGATACTTCGCCGATGGATATGAAGTTAGGAGGGGAGAAGAAGGAGATTATGGAGGGGAAATGTGCTGCCTATTGGACTACATTGGCTCCTAATGTGGAGGATTATAGTGGGACTGCTGGTAAGTTGATTGCTGCGGGGTCAGGGCAGCTGATTAAGGGGATTTTGTGGTGTGGTGATGTAACTATGGATAGGTTGAAGTGGGGGAATGAGGTTATGAAGAAGAGGATGGACCCGAAGGAGAAATCAGAGATTAGTCCTGCTACTTTGAAGAGGATCAAAAGGTGTGGAGATTATAATATGATGCTGGTCTATCTGCTTTTCTGTCTTTGGTTACTGTTTTTACCTTGAATTTGCCTGATTTTCTTTCTTATTGTGTGGTCTTCAGATTGTAGTCCTTTACCTTGAATCATATTCTAGATTAGAAAGCAGTGGATGTAAAACTAGTGTGTGCTTTCACATGTAACATGGTTATAGCAAAGAAAACCGGGTTTCTACAGTTCTTCTGATTGGTATTGTCTTAAATCAAAATAATCACTTCAAGGATACCTTAGTTTGCGTATGCATGCAGGGCTAAGAGGGTGACAAAAATGACCGAGAAAGTAGCAAATGGGCTTCTCTGTGGGGTGCTGAAAGTATCTGGATTTTTCACAAGTTCGCTTGTGAACTCAAAAGTTGGCAAGAAATTCTTTGGCCTTCTGCCAGGGGAAATTGTCCTTGCATCCCTTGATGGATTTAGTACGTCTATCATCTTGAACCTTAATATTGAGTGTTTATTGTATAATAGATAAGGTTGAATGTGCTTTCTTTACTCCTAACTGCAGCTTTACTTTTAAATGTTGGTAATTTCTGTGAAAGTTGGATCACTGCACCTGCTTCATAAATCAACATTTCCCTTTTTTTCTGCTAAATTTCTGTGGTTTTTCCTCTTGTTTCCATTACTTGTCATATTGTTGAGTCTCTGGTCACATATTTCTCTAGGTATGTTTGTAAACGTTGATAGAAAAAAGAAAGGGAATAATATACTGAAACTTCTGCATAGAAGTATTTCTGGAGTAATTTTTATTGATGGAGATCATTACACTGATGTGAAAGTAGCTCCGCATTCAATTAGTTTACACGGATCAGATCAGTCTTTTAGATAAATTTTGCAGGTCTAAGGTAGATGTGGACAATAACATAGGAGTGATTATGGCCAATTTCGGCTTTAACCTTAACAGATCAGTGCATTAGTTTTCTCCTCGTTGAGGTTTATTCATCATAATGAATGGGTAACAGATTTTAGGCAGCAGTTTTATTTTCTATCCATATCACATAAGGATGAGGTGATATGAATTTTCCTGACTACCATTTATTAAATTGACACACGTTGTTGAATGTTCAAGTTGTCTGTTCATTGTGATGGCTATTCTACTGCATGCATCTTGTCCGATTTCAATTGAAAAATGCCTCATATTTTGGTTGTTCTGCTAGCTAGCTAGATTTCAGGTCTATGGTACAACATTGAATTGTGCTCTCTTGAGGCCTTTAGCTCTCTGTTTCAACATAAAGTTGAATATATCTCAGGTCAACATTGAAACCTACCATTTATTAGACAGTTAACAACATTGAATGGATGCATGGTTGGGAGGTCACAAAGGTTTCCATTCATGAATGGGAATTGGACCCAAGAAAGGGATGTAATTTTGGACTGTTGGATTAGATTCTGTTCTTGAGATGGTGGGTCATTATCTCAATGCCTTGACTGTCCATTGGTAGATATGTGGAGACTGCTATCAGTTTGCCGTTAATCCCCACGTTAATGCTGTGTTTTTTCCCTTCACTGGAAAATCATGGAAGTTCATTTCCTATTCCTTCATTCTTTAAATGCCAATTTTGACATTGCTATATTTTTTGAAAAAGAAAAACGAAAAAAATAATTTTCATTAACTGTGCTTGTCTGTTAGGCAATAAATTTGTTCAGCATTGAGCTTTTGCTGATCAGATATATATGATTTTGTTTGTGATCTTTCTAGAGTGAACTTTTATTGGTGATTTGCACATCTGTATTGAATCTCCCTCTGTACTTCATCGTATTTCCATTTTCATGTAAACAGACAAGGTGTGCGATGCTCTTGAAGTAGCTGGACGAAATGTGATGTCAACATCGTCTACTGTGACAACTGAACTTGTCTCCCACAGGTAGAGTTTGCATCAAAGATGAAATGGTGACATGTATAAAAAATCAAGGAACTCTTCAATCTAACCTGACTCTCTAACTGTTTATTAATGAAAGGATGGATAGCAAAAATTTAGAGTCCTATCATAAGGTAGATCTGTTTGGACAGACAGTATGGAGAGGTAATAGGTTTTTATTCCAGTATGAGTGTCAAGAATCATTATATCTTTTTGCATCATCTTTTAATCAGAAATGACGAGAGTATAAACTTGGCCTGTAACCTGTTAACAATTATCAGCATGTGATTGGAGAACCAATTATACAATTATGCTTTTTGTAGAAACTGGGCCTGTAACCTGTCAGCAGTTTTCAACACCTGTTTGGAGACAAAGGAAACAAATCATACAATTATGCTTCATGTAACTGTTGTGCGTTAATCTCATTGTGTCTGGCATTCAATAGACTGAGTACTCCCAATATCAATATTATCTTAAATCAGTAATGGGTTCTTTTGGTGGCCTAAAATCTAGAAAGGCACCTGAATTGGACCAAATCTTTTGTTAGGCTATTGGTCTCTTGTTTCCTTGAAGTCATGAAGTAAGACATCGACTTCTCAGGAAGTTTTTTGATACCACAATGCATTCCTCTGAAAAAGCAGTGGTATGTGTGTGAACGAGGTGTTCAATGTAAAAGAGCTATAGCCCTTGAGGAGGGGGGGTGGGGGAAGAATTGAAGTGTGAAGTTATTGTATGTTGCTCTTGCAGGTACGGTGAAGAAGCAGCCAAAGCTACAAATGAAGGGCTTGGTGCTACAGGGCATGCGATTGGGACTGCATGGGCTGCATTCAAAATCCGAAAGGCATTTAATCCAAAAAGTGTACTGAAGCCCAGTTCACTGGCCAAGTCTGCTGCTAAAGCCGCCGCCGCCGAGATGAAGGCAAAAAATTCCAAGTGACTGGGATGCTCCAGTCTCCACTTTTACTTACTGTTAAGATGCGACATTAAATAGAAATGTTGTTTGTCTGTAGCTGGATTTATTTATTAATTTTATATAATTTATGTAACAATTCATAGCAAACACGATGTGAAATACTAAACTTGAACATGCAGCGCCGGCTTTTCTAAGGTAGCTCCTTTCCTGGATGGGTTCTCAGCTTTGCAGGTGCGTTCTGAAATTACCATAGAATTGTTCCACTGGCTTCGCCTCCGTGTGGCATTTCGAATGTAGGAATCTATAACATTTTGGAAAGGCATTTTCATTTGGCAGATTTGAAAATCTGTGGCCCTTTTCTGGGTTATCAGTTCACTATTGTTCAGCTCGCTCTTACAATCATTTGAAGATGATTCCACAAACCATTCCTGAAGATATATCGTAATTAAACAAGTTACAAGCAAAATGTATCCTTAAAAGATTCATCGTGTTCCTTTTTCCAAGTGCTAGCCAGTAGAATTAGTTATACACCATTCTCTTCTGCGGATATTCTCCAAACCCTTTAAGCTCTTCCCACGCATGTAGCCAGGCAGGAAAATATAGGTGTGTGGTGATGTGTGGACTGCCATTGTTCTCATTGCGTCTTTGGACAAGTAATCATAGTATTATTCATCAAAAAAAGGCACTCTCTCTCTCTCTCTCTCACACACACACACACACACAGCTAGCTCTTCAAGCTCCTGGAAGACGAATTTCAGACAAATCCACTGGTTCATGCGAGACAGACTGACACACAAAGCATGCCTTGTGCTTAAAATGGCCTTGGAAGTCTCAGCCTCTTCATGGCATTGGCATGGCATCGGCGTTGGCATCAGCATCCACCTTCCTATCCTACCATTTGTGTGCCAGTCACTAATCAAATGGTGGGTCATATCCTCAGAGTGATCTAGGATTACCAATGAGATAACATATTTGGGATAGCAATTAACAAACAAACCACACCGAATCGTGGTGGATCCTAACAGCTCAGGAAGATTGCCAAGCGCACCATATTTTCAGACACATCACCAGCACAAACAAGTCCATTACCTTTCCTACTCCGATAATATTTTCTTATGGAGCACCATCGTGGAAGGATGGACGTGACTCTGGTAATTCAACTTTCAATTGGCACCAATACCTCGCTCGCCATGACCACACTAACCAAAAGCTTTTTATGTCATAACAAACGAATCATGTTTTCTAGCATGCTAACCAATGATATATCAAACGGTTCATGCATCTGGGCTACGGCCTTCTTTTGCTTGATTCTCTGTCTGATCCTGATAACGAGTTGTCTCAGATATTTTACTCCACTTGCATTTTTTCTTCTTTTTTTTTTTAAAAAAAGTTTATGATGAACACAGGAGTAGGTGATGACCCTGCAGTCCTATCCTATCTTACTAGCAGGAACTATACTTTCTCAAATCAATAACACAGACAGATTAATTCTAGAAATTATGATCATTGAACTTCAAGGGAAGAAATGTGCCACTGGCTAGTTCCTCATAGTGGAGCTCAAAACAGAGTACGACAAACGTGATGGTGTGCTGTGGGCACTGAAGCCATTGTCTGCTTTAAGGCTAAACTCATGACCTCATCTTCTAGAAAAGTGGTTGTTGAGGGAAAGCAAGCCATAATCTACCGTACCTTCACATTTGAGCATGGGAAATCAATAATATTGGTGGATTAGTGAAGTGGAGTCACAAAATCTTCGTTCTAGAGGATGAAGTCAAGCCAGAGAGAGAGAGAGAGCACGCCCCTGCTTTGCGTGTAAATTAATTATCTATAGCCGTCCTCACACTCGTCTTTATCCATGATGGATTGATGATACCAGCTACCCCAACTTGAACAAAAAACAACGTTATCGCCAGCTTATATTTTCACTACCCCTTCTTTAAATTCTTTTATCCTGGGCTTTAATGATTCTATGTTCGATCCCCCGATACCTAATTAGTTCAACTTTAGCAAACTATTTCTTTTAATTAAAGAAAAAGCCTGCATGTTTACCTAATTGTTCATGTGTTGTTCATGGAGATCAAGTATTTTTTTCTATGCATCCGCGCATGCGCGCGCACAAACACAAATGCTTGCGTTGTCAATGCTTTTTTTATTATTAAGAGATTTTTTAATATGAACTAAAAAATTTCCTGTGAGTTCAATAAAATAAATATAAATTATATATCTGATAATAAATTTGTTGATTTTAACCAAAGATTGAGTCA
>Ga0325400_1002747_pt1 | contig 15618 bp, 12 predicted proteins | sample PopdelMetagenome_2_FD_205662 | JGI IMG/M metagenome (GOLD analysis project Ga0325400, IMG submission 205662) | Populus deltoides microbial communities from Bellville, Georgia, United States - Xylem-PdKOR-R1 | ecosystem: Host-associated > Plants > Phyllosphere > Stem > Wood/Secondary xylem... | reverse complement strand
TATAGGCTGCTTTGATATGTGGTGAGCCTAGTACTGTTAATTGGCAACACGAGTCAGAATAGTTTTCAAGATATGCAAGAATTTGTGGTCTCCAAGGGGACACCTAGCGATTTGAATATCGAATTTAAAGTTGAAGGTACTCTAAAGTTTAAATCTCACTTATTTATAAAAAATACTTTTAGTTATAATTGGTTTGAAAAAATAAATGTTTGATTAAAATTATAGTTAAAATTGAGGTTGAAAAAAAATAGTTTAATGTGTTTGATTAAGAATGTTTTTGAAATTGAGGTTATAAAATAATTTTAAAAAATATAAATTAATATTAATGGTTTTTAATTTAAATATTGTGGATTTAACTATTGCGGTAACATCATGAAATAAATCATACTTTATATATATAAAAAATTTTATTATTCTATTAAACTATCTACAATTCCATTACGTACAAAATTTATCTGACAAGAACTACAGTTTCCATAATTTTTTAGCGTGTAATAAAATTAGATAAAATATTATCATGTATAAAATTCACTCTAAACTAGTTTTTTTTTAAAAAATTAACACACCTAAAAAAAAAAGTCCATGCAGTGCAAAAGAATTGCACTGTTCACTATTTTTAACATGAACAGTGCAATTTTCTTGCACTGTTCATGAAAAGTGCATCACTTTGCACTGTTCATTGAACAATGCAATTAACGTGAATAGTGCAAAAAAAAATGGAATAAATACTTTGCAAATATTACGTTTCCAACGCAAAAAAAAGATAGGATCCAATAAACACTATACCATAATTTTATTTAATCAAACAACTGTGATTGCGTTTTAAATAAAACGCAGCCGCAGCTGCAGAGCTAAACGGGCTCTTAGCAGCTAGAGGGCGAACGCTTATAGATTAATTTAGGTTGCATTTGCATTCTGTACTACAATGGTCAATAAGACTCTTGTTGAATAAACGAAACGAAAACCAAAAATAAAATCAGGGATTAATTAGATTAGATTTTGGGGAAGGATTTATTTATTTCCTTTTGTTTGGTATTACTACCAAGACAGTACTACAGATTATTTAAGGCAAGTAGATACCTAGTAGTTAGAACACCGCAGCCTGCCGTGCCAAATTACTAAGGGACAAATTCATGCTTATCGTGTATAGAGCATCCTCGGGAATTGGAGGAACTAGGAAGTGTGCAAAAACAAAAGTGGAAGTGAACCTAAATTTTGGATCAGTACTGGTGGACCAGGTTACAGAAAAGAATGAGAGTGAGAATTGGAAATAGTAGCCAAGAAATACAAGTTTGAATTGGATTTTGTTGTTTGAGAGGAAATTTAGCGAGAACTGTCACATCTATTCTCAGCACTATTTTTTCTTACAATGTTTATAGACATGAGGTTATGAAGCATATAATCCAGCTTTTATGCTCTATATTTTATTGTTCAATTCGCAATAGCTAGTACAATTTATCTGCAGGTTTCAGGTTTTTGATGCTTAGCCATAAGAGGGACAAGTGTTTTTTAAAGACAGCAGATCATTATTAAATATTCTTATTCTCGAACAAAGTAAGTTCAAATCTTCACGGTCATTTCAAATTTCTATCCTTAACTATCACATAGCAGGATAAAAGAACTTGGCATTGAAATGGTAGGAATCTCAAGATCAATCCCATGCTTTTCCTATAGTCAATATTATCAACTTTAAACTTTTGAATTAGTAGTTGAAGGACAAGCTCTAAAGTACAAGGGCTCACTCACCTAGTGACTGCCCTTTTAAGTTCCCTATTTGAACCAATTAAAAGTTGAAGGCCAAGCAGACAACTAGAAAAAGGGCATGTAGTTGCCAAGGACAGGAGCCACATGACATTAGAAAATACAAGTTTGCTTCCCTTTTTGGTTGCTCATGAGTTGTCTCTCCCAAATCTCAATTCGGAGGCTTTCTTGTCCTTTAGTTTCTGTTCCCACATCCTTAAAAGCAGGTTTAACCCAACATTATTTGACTAATCTAGCTGTAATTGTTTATAGTCAGCCTAACTATGTATCAATGTCAGTAGATGCGATCACAATCGTCCAACCAAAATCAGACAATGTGAATTTTGACTTTCATTTCTACAGAAATCTTCTTTACTGACATTCTGAGATTTTTGAACCATCCTGGTGTTGTTTAGCATATATATATAATTCTAGTTTATAAAAAAAACTTGGATTCATCCCCTTGTCACTGTTGGTAATTAATTTGGACCATACTAGATTAATTAGCCTATTATTTAAGCTTTTTTTTTGTTTTTTTATATATAAATAGCCTACTATATAAGCTTGATTAGAAGGCTATATATATATATATTATAAGTTCATCTAGTCATTAACAACTTTAGCAACATAATCTATCAATGCACATCAACTTAAGAGGATAGAAACCGAAATAGAAGTTCAATTTAGTTTTCTTTAATTAACAGACAAGGATTACTGATTTAAAAGAAAGTAAAATTGGATTACTCTCATGTCCTGATGGGTTGGATAGTCTACTAAAAACATGACGAACACAACATCAAACAGTACTAAACCCTATATTAAGCCATATGCAACAGCATCGAGTGCTTACTTTACTGAAAAACACAAACAATATACCCTATCTGTTTGTCTGTCTATGGAGATCAACTCATCAAAGATTTTAAAAAATAGAACAAAGATTCAATGTAATTAATAATACTACAAGATAATAATAATTAACTAATAAGTAGTGATCAAACTTACTTGTTGTCTCTTGTCTGCTCGACGACCAATACGTTGAACAGTGGCAGCTTTTGCGCATGTCTCTCTCTATATTCAAGTGCACAAAAATCCGGGCATGATCAAATCCTTACAAATATTCAGTCTCACACAATCCCTAAAATCAAAGCAGACTGATATTAATAAACAAAAGTTGTGATTCTGCTATCGTTTGATCACCAATAAAACAAAACAAAAGATAAGTACAAAAAGAAAACAAAAAATAAAGTGTGTGTGTGTGTGTGTGTATGTGTGTGTGTGTGTGTGTTAGTGTGTAGTCTATTATATATGCACACGGGGTCTTATCTTTTGAGTTCAGAAGCTCAAAAGGAAAGTTCTCTCATAGACTTGTATCGAAGTCGAAAGTAAGCATCTGAAGCTAACACAGATAATGGAAGAGAGAATGTCAGGCTTTTGTATCACAAAAGCTGGACGTGGTGCCGGCAGTGGCAATAACTGTGGCACAGGAACTAAATGTGGGCGTTGGAATCCTACTACCGAACAAGTTAAACTTCTAACCGACTTGTTCAGGTCTGGGCTTCGAACCCCAAGTACTGATGAGATCCAGAACATCTCCACCCAGCTTAGTTTTTATGGCAAGATCGAGAGCAAGAACGTTTTTTACTGGTTTCAAAATCATAAAGCCAGAGAAAGACAGAAGCGGCGCAGGCTTTCTGTTGATGAGAAGGATGCCATGATTCGTAGAGATGACAGATTTTCTTCTGCGCGATGTAAATTAGTCTTGCATAAGCCTTTATTCTTCTCAGAAATAAATATGAAGAAAGTTGCATTAAATCTTTTTTTTTTTGGTAATCTTCTTTTGCAGATTTTACTGAGATCAATCATGTGAACGAACCAGAAAGAGTGATTGAGACTCTTCAACTTTTCCCTTTAAACTCCTTTGATGAAGCGGGACCAGAGAAATTCAGGTTCCAAGCAAATGAATGCAATGAAGCTGCAGCTGCATTTTCTTATAAATTTGGTACAGAAATGGATCATCCACATTTAGATCTGCGATTAAGCTTTGTGTAGAATTTAAAATGGTTGTAATAATGATTCGAAGAATATTAGTTTTAGCATGGATGGTAAAAAAAATGGGGGTAGCAAGTACTTGAAGTTGGTTTTTTCTTTTTATTTATTTATATATAGTTCTTTAAATATTAGAAAGTCTTCGACATTCTCCTCTGCATGCTCATAAAAAGATTTTTTTTTCTTTCTCTGCGCTTACTCTGTTGGAGTAATTTACTTTTATTAATGCTTGGAAACAGGAATTTAGCTTCCTCTCACGAGAAATGCTTCCTTGAAGTGCATAAAAGACTGGTAGAAATGGTTCATGCCTAGGGTTTGCTAACTTTAAAATTCATCATGTGCAACCGATCTCTTCACAGTTCTTAGTCAAGAAAGAACATGATGCGGTTTGAATATAGCAGTCTTTAAAACGTCAATATGATTATTTATATTTATTAGTTTGCACGTCGGAATCAAACTGCATATGCTCATTTCATTTAATTTTTTCTCTTGTTCATCACAATTCTGCAGCCCTCTCTTCCCATGGCGAGTTAAAATGTTTCTTCATTATATATATTTAAGTGATACTTTAAGAACTAATCAACTCGTAATTACATCCCTAACAAGAGGAATAATAGTTTTGTTAATATAATATCCTCGTCCTTCCTAATAAAGTTGCGGCCTTCCCTGAGCACCCATCTTAATTTCTTCTGCATAATATCCTCGTCCTTCCTAATAAAGTTGCGGCCTTCCCTGAGCACCCATATTAATTTCTTCTGCTCTAAATTATCATTATTTTTTAGCATGAAGGGAGTTGAAAGGATAACTAATTCAAAAATAGTGGCTGATAATTCTGGTTTTGTTGTTCTCTCCTCTTTAATCTGCAAAAAGAATGAAAAAGTGGTGCAAACATGCTTCAGCGTCACATTGCACTAGGTAGAGTGATATTATGCTTTTCTTTCCAGCAAAAAGAGAGAAGGTTATATATATATATATATATATGTTGAGGTTTCAAGGAATTCATCAACCTTTGCCATAGCCAGATTAAGTTTGTCTAGCCTCCTTGCGTTACTGGGAAATTCTATCAGCTTTGGTTTCCAGAATATACAACACACACACATACACTAGCTCTATTACATTATCGTAACTAAACAAACTAAAAACATTAAAATTCTCTAATTATAATTAAGTTACAAACACACAACCAGTACTAATCTAAATTTATTTGTATTGAATTTGTTTGTCTACCATAAAACAACACTTCAACACCCTCATATTCTTGCAGTCCTCTAATCTGATATATATGCGGTCACCACTACCAGTGCAACTTATCAAAATGACATTATTTCTTATTTTTACTATTATTTAACACAATATGCTTCTCTTCGATTTGTAAGAAAATTGAGGGGAGAGATGACAAATGTATTTGAGAAGTCACACAGCTGACTTTCAGTGCTTCATCACTGAAAATAAGAGCGGAGAACTCTAATGGGCATTGTCCAACAATTTCTTCTCAAAGAGACTTGAAGGACTTCTGGCTAATTTCCAACAGTCCAGTACAGTACACACACACGCGCGCACACGCACACCTCCAGACTAGATCCAAGCAGGCTTAAAGCCCATTTACGCCCAATATTTAAGCAGGGGCTAGCATGGGCCTTTTATTACCAAATTCACTGAATTAGACGAGGCCCGTTAAGTCAAGTAAGCCCGACCCTAAAACTGAAAAGTAAAATGGAACCCCCCGAATTGAGGAGAAGAAAATAAATTAAAAACAAAATCCACAAATTGGAAAAAATAATAAATAATAAATAAAACAAAGCTTTCCTAGCGAACAAGCAAGAACTTAGAAATTGAATTCTGGGAATAGAAGTCTCCAAGGCCTAGTCTGAGTCTGAGTCGTCCAATCTTGAGCTAAGAATGGATGTAATAAAAACGCAACAAATATCGGCGAGACCGATCGAGAAAGTGATAGTGCATCCTCTAGTTCTACTCAGCATCGTCGATAACTACAACAGAGTAGCTAAGGACACTCGCAAACGTGTTGTTGGGGTCTTGCTTGGTTCCAGTTTTAAGGGCACTGTTGATGTCACTAACAGCTACGCAGGTTTAATTTCTTTTTAACTTTCCGCTTCTCCCTTAGATCTGTCCTCTTCTGACCTCCTTATTTTTTATTTTAAATTTAAATTCAGTCTCTTAAGTTTTATTATTATTATTATTATTATTATTATGATGATGATATGTGAGTAAAGGAATTTAGAGTTGGAGAGAGCTTTATTTGCTGTCAAATTATGAAAATTTGAAATGGGTTTGTTGATTCTGCCTTTTGAGCTAGCATTTGTTTATTTATAGAAGACTAGCTTTCATATTGCTGTATGCTGTGTGTCAAATTTTTAATTGGGTTTTTCAAATTTTTTATTTGATTTTTATTTTAAGGGCAATTAGTTATAACGTATAGGTTTTTACTAGCAAAGAATGTAGATATTCAGAACAGTGTTTAATCAGCGTGGAGGGTTGTAATATTTTTCATACCAATGCACTGTTCCGTGGGATTCAGCAATGTCCTAATTCTAGTTATCATTGTTATATTTGTCGAACTAGCATGTGCCAAATTGGATTTTAATACCATGCTTTAAGATTTTCTTTTGAGAAGTTATTGTCAGCCTATAGCTATAATCTCATCCTTTTCTTGTTGCAGCTATTTTTCTCTCCTTGTTTTGAAGGGTGTTACGATTCTAGATTGGATGCCATGTTTGACTAAGTTAGTCATGTAATATTTCAATTGTAATTTTTCAGTGCCATTTGAAGAAGATGACAAGGACCCAGGCATCTGGTTTCTTGACCACAATTACCATGAATCAATGTTTTCCATGTTCAAAAGAATAAATGGTAATGCCGGGAACGTGGTTCCTTAGTTTGCATTTCTCTCTTTGGTGCTTTTTGTGTTATCAAATTGACAAATTACCTTTTTCAGCCAAGGAGCATGTTGTGGGTTGGTACAGCACAGGGCCAAAACTGAGGGAAAATGACCTGGAGATTCACGGATTATTTAACGAGTAAGAACAGCATCCATGATTTTGAAGGTTAATTATCTTTTCAACCTGTGTGGTGATCATGATTAAGTAGTTCTGCCTAACTTTCAAACTCTCTGAACTGATCGCTGATGGAAATTGACTAGTTTGATGAATTTGTACTTGTGAAACTTTCCCCTCTTTCTCCTATATTCACAGAGTGTAATCTGGCATTGCAGTTATGCTCCAAATCCTGTCTTGGTCATAATTGATGTCCAACTGGTAGAGCTGGGAATACCCACAAAAGCATACTATGCTGTCGAAGAGGTGAAAGAGGTAAGTACATAACTTATAACACCTTGATGATCAATTGGTTAGTTGTTCTGATTAAGTTGTTTATATAGGTGTAATGCTGGATTCACGTATGGCAGGAACTTATAATGGTTGTGTGTTGGTTACAGAATGCTACCCAGAAAAGCCAGAAGGTGTTTGTGCATGTGCCATCAGAAATTGCTGCCCATGAAGTCGAGGAAATTGGTGTGCCACTGAAAGCCAGTTTTCATTGTTTTAAAAATAAAGTTGATTTATGCTTTGGGTGCTTTTAGTGGAGTTTCCTTAGCTAATAATCAACGGATGGAGCTGCTATTTTATGATTTTGCTTCTCTCTCTCCCTCTCCCTCTCCCAGCATTATTATAATCTAACTTTTATCTGAAAAGAATGAAGTTGATTCTTGGCTTCTATTGTATGCATAACAGTGTTGAACTCTGAATTCTTCTGTGTGTTAACAGGTGTAGAACACCTATTGAGGGATGTGAAGGACACAACAATTAGTACTCTTGCAACTGAGGTCTTGTTGCTGGACTGCGCTTGATTTACCCTTTTACTTTCTAACTTAGGTAGAAGGGACTCAGTTTTTATTTTCTACTTGCAGGTTACTGGGAAACTCACAGCTCTAAAGGGGTTGGATGCTCGGCTAAAAGAAATACGTGGTTATCTTGACCTCGTCATTGAAGGAAAGCTCCCATTAAACCATGAAATTCTGTACCATCTACAGGTTTAGCTTGCATCTCCCAGATTTTCCTTTTCTGGCCCCTCTTAAATATGTTTTTCTGTTAATTGAGCCATGTCCTGCATGAAGATATCAATTGAATCTGTAACTGAATCATCATTTCAATCATTGTGATAAACTTGAACTTAATTTCAGATGTAGTTACCTGAACTATTATCATCTCTCTGAAATTTCACTAGGTTTGACATAGTTTGTTCTGGATAGGAGCTCTCTTAGAAGCTGATTAATGTGGACTGTAGGAATTCTTTGGTGTTAACTTGCTTATTCTGGTGGGCTTCAATTTTCACTACCCTTAGAATGGTTTAAATGGGCTTTCCTATTTTCCTTAAATTTGAATTTCAAATCATTGCTAATGTGCCGATGGTGCTGAAATGGAGTGATTTTTTTTTTCTCTGTATGGTTTTGCAAGGACCTGCATGGGTCACACTGCTCATGCTCAATGCTATATTAAGATGGTGTTTGGTAATTTGTTTGCATTGTGTTTGAAAGTGCTTTCAAAGTGTATTTGGGCTGAAAAAGCATCAATTCTGATGTTTTCAGGTGCTTTTGAATGGTTTTTGATATACTGATGTCTAAAACATCAAAAAGCATATGAAAAAGCATCCATTTGATGCCTTTTGATTTCAAACGCACTTTTGCAAATGCACTTGCATTACCAAACACTAATTAAAATTATGGACATGGGGTATGGTCAAAGGTTTTTCAACAAAATTGTTTTAAACCTACAATCCCCTGATCCTCCAGTGTGTTAAAAGCAAATCCTCACAAGCTCTAGACTGTTGAACATATATCTCACTAGTTCCCTTCCCTTCATTCCCCCCCGCCCTTTTTTTGATGTTTGGGCACTGTCTCAGTTTGCCAATCTTCCTGTGATGCCAGCTTATATCAATTCCCTTTTTACATTGTCCAGGATGTGTTCAACCTACTTCCTAACCTTAACGTGGCAGACTTGATTAAGGCTTTTGCAGGTAAATGAATAAAAGGCGCAAATTTCTGTGTCTCGTTTATCATTTTCCATTCACTGCTTTATCATATTTCCATTATGTGCAGTGAAAACAAATGATATGATGTTGGTTATTTATCTTTCATCTCTCGTCCGAAGTGTAGTCGCTCTCCACAACTTGATCAACAACAAGGTGAGATCACCTTTTTTTTTTCCTTTCTGAATCTTTACACAAGCTGCTCATTTTAGTGTAAAACATCTAAATCTTGGTCCAATTGAGATTAGATACAAATATTGCTGTCTGGACTTGTAATTTATGATGCCCTTGTCTGAACTTGTAACATGATGTTTTTGTGGAAATGATGCTTGTAATGGACGTGCTCACATCAGTGATAGTAGATCCAGATAGTATTCCTAGGAGCTTTACAATCGATCATGACTTGGGCATCTTAAATTTGTTCTCACGACTTGGACAATCTTATTTAGTTACTGAATATCATGCATGTCTTAAACTCAAACCTCATTTTTAACCTGTGAAACTTTTGACGTTAATGTGTGGGGCATAAATCACTTCACATCAAAGTATCTGTTCTCGATTTTGAAAACCTTCCATACCAGCAAAGATACCATAATCATTATTGCCATTTGCTTCTACCATTGATTTTCTAGGTAAAAACTAAACCAAGTTCACTTCAGCCTATTCATGTATGTGTGTTAGAGCCTTTAACATCTGGCCATTCTTAATGCAGTTCTTTTCTTTGTTTCTGCCCTATGTACATGGCTCTCTAGCAATTTCCATTAGCCTGTTTTATTCAGCATGTTGATGTGCTACTCCACGTGGATCGAAACTTATGTTGAATACTTTCAATTGTCATCCTTGGTACTCTTCTCACTCTCCGTGTTGGTCTAATCTTAGATGCTCAACAAAGAACATGAGAAAGCAGAAGACTCAAAGCTCGTTTCTGTACCTCCTGCTGTCGCAAGGTAGACATGGAAATTTCATCAGCCTGGATTTTATTTGGTTCTGTTCTCTAGAAGATTAATTGCAGCCTGAATTTCAGCAGCCTTAGATAATCTTTTGTTTCTGGTGCAAGGGATGGGGGAGTTGTTAGGGGTTCTACTGGAAAACATTGCTCAAAGTTGTTTTTCTTGTGATTGAAATACAATAAAAATTCATTTTGACGTCCTCTACGGTATTTGCAAGATTCTAACTTGGTGATAAACAGATGGTCATTCTTGCATTAGATTCTTTAGCCGTGTTCCTAGACGATCTTGTACTCTGATTTGCATTGCAATTTTGCAAGAAGGGGCTGGCATTATGCCATCAAATGCCAAATTTGACCAATGAGTCACCCTGACTACCACTGTACGGAACTATAGGAATAATGGTTTGCGTTCATTCTAGTATGCTAGCACTACTGGTCCTGGAAGCCAGGGTGTTCTGCTGGTTAAAAATGCACGGACATGGCACCATATTGATGGCGGCACCAATGCTTGATCCCTTTGCATGGCGAATAAAAATACGAAGCTGATAGATCTAAAAAGTATGAAAGAGTCAGGTTTTAAATAGATTAAACTACGCTATCCCCCAAACAAATATATATCTTGTTCAATTTACACCTTACAAGTTAAAACCTGACAGGCACAGGCGATACAGCAAGAACTCAGTCTTTTGAAAGATTCATGCCTTGTTTCTAATCAATCTTCTTCAGTGTAATCAGGCTGAACTGCCTGTTCAAACTCCGCATCCATGATCACCCCATCCATAATATGTACAACAATCTGCCCTCTCCTGAGGTCTACCTTTTCTGATCGAATTCTATTAACTACCAGCATTCCATCTAAATCCTTTGAAATGTACAACGTAAACCCAGATAAGGAATCATAGAAGATCTCTTTACTGGAGGATACTGTAGCTGAAGAAAGAGCTTGAGGAACAGCTGAGAAGCCCAGTATGCGGGAAACTACAGCATATGTATCATTCCTCTTCTCTGCTACCAAACTATCATTCAGCCATAGCCTCAGATCACGCTGGAAAGCTTTCTCCGACGGGACAAAGACTGTAAAAGCAAGATCTTCTGGCAACATTTCAATCATCATCTCACCAAATCTCCCAATTTCTTCATCCTTGGAAACCTTCCTGATCCTAATGGTTCTGTTAGGGCCTGTTACTTTATTTCTGAGTGATACCTCTGGAAGCTGGAGAACTGATACCATAATCACCAAAAGGCAACAGACAGAAATCACCGCTCCTACAAGAGCTATTAAGTTCTTCACAAAGCACCCTCTCCTCATTTTCTTTAACAGTTACTGCATCACTAACAAGTCATCATTAAGCACACGTTGCAAGCAAAACCCCCTCCATGCCAAAAACCAGAAAAAACCTCTTTCAACAACAAAAGCCGGTGCCTAATATTAGATTATTTAAGCCTTCAAGATATGCTTTACTATGGAATTAAGCACAGCCTGAACAGTAAACACTAAACCCAAGAAAAACTCAAGAAATCACAGCAAAAAGGAAAGCGTTTTCAAGAATTTGCAAATGAAGTAGTAGAAGATGGAAATTTACCTTTAAAAGAAGCTAGTGGCAACCGGCAACTGGCAAAGGCCAGGACCTCACATTCCAATTTCCCCGCTGACTATGGGGCTCTTGCCTTCGAAGTTCCATTAATTAAACATCGCACATCTCAATTGAAGTAATTATAGGTTGGAGCTAGGGTTAGGGTTCGATTCAGCGGATCTGGAAGGAAATTTAAAAAGGCAAGGTGTGCGGAATTGCACCCTAACCCACACTAATGGGCCTAGATCCAAGAGGCCTATTAATGGACAGTAAAATTATTCAAGGACAAATAACATTATTACAATCATACTTCCAAGATGAATAACATCAGCACGATCACAAAAGGTAGATTTAGTTTCTTTTTTACTTTTTAACCATTTGCTTTCATATTATGCGTTCGAGCTCGGAATTTGATGTTCAAGAGAAAGCGTTGCTCGACTGTATAAATCTCGATAATTTCTTTACACCGCCAAAACTCTTCTTTTATCGAACAAGTTTTTTGTTTTTTGTTTTTTTTTTGTGATGAACAAAACCACAAATCATAACATATAAATGGCAGTTGCCAATAATATGCTTCTAGCAAGGATCTATTTGGAGTTGAGTTTGAGCGATCATAGCTTTGAAAATCATAAATTGTTGCTTTTCCAAAAACTATGGTTTTAAATGTATCGAGTTCAGTGTTGAGAAAACTGTCGAAAACCTATATTTTTCTCCACTGGAAATGTGCCTTTGCAAAGTCAATTCATTGAAGACAATCCGTCTTTTATTTTTCTAACACGATTAGTTAATTTTATATCCGATGCACTGATTTAATCACTAACTTATAGTCGCAGATAAACTTCATACCAAGTTGGTCACCTGTACATGACTGGAAGACGACCAACTTTTTTTATATTTTCTGACCAATGTGCTGGGTTGCTGCTAAGTCTTTCCGTCTTTTTTATTATTATTATTATTTCAGTTTTTTGGCAATTTAATTAGAAAACGCACGCTCTTACCTTTCTAATAGCACAAGTATTGAAGGCTGTCCCGTCTCAGAAGTTCAATAAAACTTAACATAACATAGGATTAAACCAGAAAAAAAAAGTATGTCAACAGAGTTACAAAAGATAGGCCCCCTTAATCCCCATGAACCAGACAACGGAATCAGATAATCACCACCGTTGAAACTTAACTAACTAGACACAAACTGCATGAACTCGTGATCAGACTCAATCCCAGCCATTGTTTCGGGAGCCAACACAACCTCAAGATCAACGGTTCCATTACCTTCTCTCCCAGGAAAAGCAGAGATTTTACCATCAAACTTGTTGGCCTTACCACTCCTCACTGCCAAAGGTCGACCCCACCCAAAATCATTATCGTACATTGGGAATCTTGGTGAGCTACCCATGGTCATTGATGCACCGTCCAAGTTCCCTAACGGGAAACACCTCGGATTACTTTCCCAGTCCTGAACGAAACGACGTACCGTTCCATCGTTGTGGGCAGCGACATTTTTATTCAGCTGCTCCGCACACCAGCGTAGATCCCTAGACAACACGTCCTCAGCTGACGCGTATGTGGGTATGCTCTGAATTGCGTTCCCAAAATACAACGGATCGAGTTTGGGGTTCAAACGGTGACGGCAATTAACAGCCATTCTAAACGTGGTCGTTTTCGACGGGTTCAACTTCCTTGCACGTGTCACCGCACGCCATAGAAGGGCACTCAGTGATTGAAACGACGAAATCTCCCCCGTTTGAAGGTTTGACACCGTTTCTTGCGGTTTGAAAACTGCGTTCTTGAACCAGCTTTCAAGAATTGTAGTCATCTTACCGCTGTTGTGAATCTGAAACAGTGTATCATTGCTTTGTTTTCCCATTAATTCAACAACATCAACATTAGCGTTATCTGAATTTTGACTCCATTTCTTGTTGTTGACTTCGGATTTCAGCTTCAAAATCGCTTCTCTGCTAAAACTGAAAATCCTTTCACTTAATGGCTCGTTTTCATTAAAAGTGACTCGGGGGCCACCTTGAGGAACTTTAAGTACAGCTTCGGAAATCAAGATTGAGTTTCTTGAGAAATCAGGCTTTCTTGATATTTTCTTGATTCCTCTCGAAACTTCAGCGAAGGTGTTAAAGAAGTTCCAAAATGACGTACCATCAGTAACAGAATGATTCATTGAACAACCAATGAAAACCCCATCAGCTAATTCTGTGACCTGAACAGCCAAGATTGGTTTATAATGGCCTTGGTAGCTAACAGTGCTCTCGAAAGCAAAAAAGCCCCTGATGCAATCAGGTACATGAAGTGGATAGAGAATATCTTGGATGGAAATATCGGTTGCGGTGGCATGGATGAAATCTACGCCTGCATCGTTGCAGGTAATGTAGATGTGGCCATTGGAGTCCGTGTTGAAGCGACCTGCCAGAGGAGGGAAGTGAGAGAGAGTTTGAGAGAGAGATTGTTTGAGGTGGGAGATTAAGGAATCGACGGAGAGTGTTGGAGGGCTAGTGAAAAGGCCACCCTTTTGGATGTAGTGGCAAGAAAGCATAGGGAGGTCAGAGACGGAGAGCTTGAGATCCAGTAGAGTAGATTTTTGGTCTGGGAAGACGGTGCATTTCGAGACAATTGTTAGAGAAGTAGCAGAAGGCATTTTTGTGAAGTTTTTTTTTTTGGAGGAGAGCAGAGTGCTATTGCTGCTTGGACGATCTCCTCGCTTTGTGTTTGATTGCGAGTGAGTGAGGAGCGATGAACGGAGAAGGAAGTGGGTGATCTATATATAGGGAAATTTTGGGGGTGGGTTCATGCACCTGCTCGCTAAGGTGGATTCTTGTTATTGTCAAGTAATTTATTAATTAATTTTTTTTAATCATTTATTAAGTTTGATTGAAGGTGGATGTGGAGGATGTTCAATTAAAATAATTAATCTGGGTTATTTTGATGTCAAGGGTTTCAACTTTTTAAATTATTTATTTAATGTGAGCTGAGGGTGAATATATTTATATATGTATATATATTTGCAAGTAGTGTGGTGTTCAAAAACTCTTTTGAAACACCATAGCAGCTAGTGGAATGGAGATCATATAACAATAAATTCAGTGCCATTGCTTAATTATTACTACAAATATTTTATGAGTGATTTTAACTGAAGATGAGTCCATATGTTATCATTCAAACACTTCTTAACCATTAATTATTTATGAGCACATACAATTTTAATTTAATATATCTTGTACTTTTTTTTTCTATAAGCATTATTATTTATTTATTTATTATAATAATGTAATAGGAGAGGCGCTACCTTTCACTATATATATAACCCAAAATTTATTGGATCCAAAAAAAAATTCATTCTTGATAATTCTACCTGTAGAATTTAGTCAGAGTTGGTTTGTCATGATTTGAACATTATTAGCAAATGAACCTATACAGAGTAATATATTAATTTGTTCCCTCTATATTAATTAGTAGTGCTAATTATAACATGCCTGGTAAGCTAGCATAAAAATATTCAATTCCAGCCCACTTAGAAATGTATATTAGCTACATATGCATATGCCACGTGTATACTTATCTCGAGTATAAGCAAAATTCGATATTCGGATAACAAAAGGGTATATTAATCTCTTCTTTAAATTCAATGGCAAGCACAAGCTAGCAGAATGTCTTATCGATTTTTTCTTTTTTAATAATTCAGTATATCCGCGTGCAGGAGAACATCTTGGGAGCGCATACCTTTCGAGTGTAGATTAGGGTGAGATTGTAACGCAAAACTATTTGCGTTGTGATAACAATTACTAGGAATTAGATTATTTTAATGTTTTGAAAAAAGAATTTCTTGTTTGTTTAAGCATGGAATTTAATGCTTCGTGCGAATTGATTTTTTTTAAAATTTTGGTAGCTAGCTATGAAATTGGACTGTGATGCTTTTAATTTGAGGAAAACTGATGTTTATATTATGCTGTTATGATTCAGAATCCTGTGAGATTTTCCTTCGTATCTCAGCAGTATCAACCCAGGTCTACCTTGAATCACACAATGCCCTCATATACGAGATATGCCTGCTTCACAAGCATCCAAATATTGGTAACACCCAATAAATCTCAGATCTGGTGTCTGCTATATATATGTGCAGACTCTTCAAAGCGAGTTCTGAGTTTCATGTCATCAAGACAAAAAAATGATGGAAACAATTGGTCCTACGTGGCATGCAAGCAGATGTTTGTATCCGACGTGGCAGGCATGCAAGCCTAGGGTTAAGGATTAGTGATCGGTTCAGCT
>Ga0325400_1002746_pt1 | contig 15619 bp, 14 predicted proteins | sample PopdelMetagenome_2_FD_205662 | JGI IMG/M metagenome (GOLD analysis project Ga0325400, IMG submission 205662) | Populus deltoides microbial communities from Bellville, Georgia, United States - Xylem-PdKOR-R1 | ecosystem: Host-associated > Plants > Phyllosphere > Stem > Wood/Secondary xylem... | reverse complement strand
GCTAGATGTTTTCAATTAGAAAACGATATCTCTAATTATTCTCAATGCAATCTTTCCATTCAGGATTATTATTTTGGTTTTCAGAATTTATGGGTAGAATATACTGATATTATTTATGCTAAAATATCAGTCGAATCTCTCTCTGTTGTTTAAAAGGTTCATGAGCAAAGCAAACATGATCAATTTTTAATGAAATTGCGATCTGAATTTGAGATTACTCGCTCAAATTTAATGAATCGAGATCCTTTTCCCTCCTTGGATGTTTGTTTTAGGGAATTACTGCGCGAAGAGCAGCGTCTCTTTACACAAGGCATTTTTAAATAGGACGATTCAGCTGCAGTTGCTTTTGCAGCTCAGGGAAAAGGAAAGGGTCGAAATATGAGCAATGTACAGTGCTATAGCTGCAAAGAATATGGACATATTGCTAACAATTATAGAAAGAAGTTCTGCAATTATTGCAAACAGCAAGGTCATATTATCAAAGATTGCCCCACTCGTCCTCAAAATTGTAGAATAAATGCCTTTCAAACTATGGTGTCCGACAACTCATCTACGATAGCTGCATCCAGTACTCTTACTCGTGAAATGGTACAACAGATGATTCTTACAGCCTTTTCAGCCTTGGGGGTACAAGGTAATAATTCTAATTCTCAATTTTGGCTTGCTGATTCTGCTGCCTAAAATTATATGACCAACTCATCTAGTATGCTTAAAAATGCGTGAGTATCATGGTTCATCACAAATTCAGGTTGCTAATGGTGGTCATATACCAATTACTAAGGTTGGAGATATCACTCCAACTTTTAAGAATGTTTTTGTATCACTAAAGTTGTCTACTAGTCTTATTTCGGTTGGTCAATTGGTGGATGATAACTGTGATGTGTATTTTTCTCGTAATGACTGTCTTATGCAGGATCAGGTGTCGGGGAAGGTAATCGCGAAGGGGGCTAAAGTTGGAAGATTATTTCCTCTACTTTTTTCCATTCCTCGTTGTCTATCTTTTGTTTGTACAACTATTCAAAATAAGAGGGAAGTATGACACAAACGTTTAGGCCATCCAAATTCTGTTGTTTTGTCTCAATTGTTGAATTCTGGTTTGTTGGGAAATAAAACTCAATTTTCTTCTCATGATGTTTTTTTTTATTGTTTTACCTGTAAATTAGGCAAGAGTAAAACTCTTCCTTTTCCTTTCCATTGCAGTCGTGCTACAAAATGCTTTGATATTATTCATAGTGATTTTGGGGTTGTACACCGATTATTTCTCATGCTAATTACAAGTACTTTGTGACATTTATTGATGATTATAGTCGGTTTACTTGGGTGTATTTCCTTCGTTCCAAATCTGAGCTCTTTTCTGTTTTCAAGTCATTTTTCGCCTATATTGAGACTCAACTTTCTACTGGTATTAAGGTATTAAGATCTGATTTGGGTGGGGAATATATGTCACATGAATTTCATGATTTTTTATAGCAGAAAGGTATTGTCTCGCATCGTTCCTGTCCATATACACCATAACAAAATAGGGTTGCTGAGCGTAAGAACCATCATCTTTTGGATATCACTAGAACCTTATTGATTGAGTCTTCTGTACCATCTAAATTCTGGATTGAAGCCTTGTCTACTGCAGTTTATTTAATCAATCGATTGCCATCACATGTGTTAAATTTTGATTCCCCATACTATCGTCTACATCATAAGTCTCCTAGCTATCATGACTTGCATTCTTTTGGTTGTATTTGCTTTGTTCATTTGCCTTTTCATGAACGACACAAACTTTCTACTCAGTCTGCTAAATGTGTCTTTTTAGGTTATAGTATTTCTCACAAAGGTTTTGTTTGTTATGATCTAAGTTGTGGCAAATTTTGTATTTCTAGAAATGTTGTCTTCTTTGAAAATCAATATTTCTTCCCTACTCATCTTGCATCTTCCTCTGTTGCTCCTATTCTTCCTCATTTTGAGGATGTGTTATCTTTTGAGCGGTTCAAGCCTGGAATTGTGTATGAAAGATGTTGACCAACTTTGCCACTTCTTGAGACTGACCCACCACCTGATACTGCTCCTGAGATTGCTTCTGAGCTTTCTACTCATCAGCTTGCTATTCGCTGCTCTACGAGAGTATCTCATACTCCTGATCGGTATGGTTTTTCTGCTACTATATCCACTATTATTGTTCCATCATGTTATTCACAAGCTGTCCAGCATGAGTGTTGGCAGAAAGCCATGCAGGAGGAACTTCAAGCTCTTCAGGATAATCATATATGGGATCTTGTTTCTTGTGCTCCAGCTGTTAAGCCCATTAGGTGTAAATAGGTGTACTCGATTAAGCTTCGCTCTGATGGAACTCTAGATCGATATAAAGTATGGTTGGTTGCTCTTGGAAATAGACAAGAGTATGGTGTGGACTATGAGGAGACTTTCTCCTGTAGCCAAAATGACTACAGTGCGCATTATTATTGCCATCACTGCTTCCCAAGGTTGGCCACTTCATCAAATGGACGTCAAAAATGCTTTTCTCCATGGTGATCTTAAAGAGGATATTTATATGGCACCTCTACCTGGTTTGTTCTCATCATCTACATCAGTTGTGTGTAAGTTGAAGCGGTCCTTTTATGGTTTGAAACAAGCTTCCCGAGCATGGTTTGACAAGTTTCGCACTACCTTGCTTCCCTTCTCTTTTGTGCAAAGCAAATATGATTCCTCTTTATTTCTTTGCATGACATCTACTGGTTTTGTTCTCCTTCTTGTTTATGTCGATGGCATTGTCATTACAGGCACTGATTTTTTATTGATTAGCAACCTTCAGCACCATCTTTAGGATTGCTTTCACAAGAAGGACCTTGGTTCTCTTACTTACTTCTTGGGATTGAAAGTTCATTCTTCTTCTCTAGGTGTATTTGTGCATCAGCATAAATATGCTCAGGACTTGATTGCTTTGGCTGGTCTTCAAGATTCTTCTCCGGTGGATACTCCTTTGGAGGTGAATGTTAAGTTTCAACGTGATGACGAGGATCTTCTGCCTAATCCAAATCTATATTGGCAATTAGTTGGCAGCTTGAATTATCTTACTATTACTCGACCTGATATCTCTTTTGCAGTTCAGCAAATCAGTTAATTTATGCAATCTCCTCGTCATTTACATTTGGTAGCTGTTCGTCGCATCATTCGATATCTACTTGGATCTTCTAGCCGTGGCCTGTTCTACCCTGCTAGTTCTTCTATCCGCCTTGTTGCTTTTAGTGATGTCGATTGGGCAGGTCGTCCTGATACACGTCGCTCTGTCATAGGTTGGTATATGTTTCTTGGTGATTCCTTGATATCTTGGAAGAGTAAGAAACAAGATTGTGTTTCCAAATCTTCAACTGAGTCTGAATATAGAGCCATGTCAGCTACTTGCTTTGAGGCTGTTTGGCTTCGTGGACTGCTTGCAGAAATTGGATTTCCCTAGAATACTCCTACTCTTCTTCATGCTGACAACACGAGTGCTATTCAGATTGCTACCAATCCTGTTTTTCATGAGCGTACCAAGCATGTCGAAGTGAATTGTCATTCTATTCAAGAAGCCGTGGATACTCACGTTATTTCTCTTCCACATATCTCTACTGACCTTCAAATCGCTGATGTGTTTACCAAATCAATGACTCGTCAACGCCATCAGTTTCTAGTTGGCAAATTGATGCTTCTTGATCACCCTGCATCAATTTGAGAAGGGATGTTAGCATGATCCTTTTCAGTAGAATCATTAGTTTTCATATACATATTTGTTATTTATGTCAAGAAAACAGTTGTAAATATTTGTGTAATCATAGTGTAATTAGCTTTTTATAATTAGGTCGAGATTATAGTTAATAGTAGCAAATTTTATGGAATGTAAATCAGAATTCTTTCTATTTAATGAAAGAGACTCTCATGAAGGGAGGTCCTTCAACCAAATTGACAAAAAAGATAACTTTAAATCAGTCTCCAACTTATTTACTCGTTAACATATCAATCCCCAATCTTTAAGAACTTGCTAATTTCTCCTTGTACTTTCTTTGTCTAACAAGTTCATCCTAATCAGTTTCCTTACCATAAAATTAACTTATGGACTTACCAAAGGGAAGGAGAGATGAAGGTGATTAGGGCACATTTGGATTTGTGTCCTACGAAGAGTTTGTGGTGGGCTAGGGTGGTTGGGGAATTAGGGATTTTAGATAGGAATTCTGGTTAGGGTTTGATGTATTTAGAATTGGAATGGATTAAGGATATGTTTTGGGAGGATCTTTTCCGTAGTGATTAGTAACCGAGGTTACTATATGAAGAAAGACATAGAATATAAGAGAGAAGAGAACATGGAAGAGGATTAATAGCCTAGATCCTGAATAAGCTAATATTCCGAAGTAAACAAAATTGTAAATGGATCCAATTTTAGAGGAAATATAAAAGAGGAACGCTCCACTTATATATGTATCATTGGCTGTATCAAACAGAAAAGATGTAGTAGTGTTGCCAACAGAAATGATCCTTCAATGTTGAATAAAGCGTACAATTTCTTATATTTTCACTTGCATTACTTCATATGAGACTCTGAGAACAGTAATTCCATTAACCACCAATTCATTTTCCTCATTTATTCACTTTTCTTGAGCCCCTTTTGCAAATAGACTTGGCAGTCGGATCTCATTTATTATATTAACAGGTTAACAAACCAATCACTTTTTTAAACATATATGGTTGACCTAATTGCCGAGGTATAAAGATTCTACTGTTGTAGATATGTTTTCTTGTCAAAAGCTAACTGTTGCTGGAAAATTTGTCTTATGTTATTTTGTAGGGGTGTGGTAGGTATCTGAAAAAGGAACGGTTTCTTTTCAATCTCACTGAGCATGTGAAGTGCAATGTACTTCAGTTGGATGACAAGTTTTACTTGCAAGTTAAAGGTATACCTCAAGGAAGCACTTTGTCTTTGTAGAAGGTTCTTAAGTAATTAAGGCAGATTTAAAGCTGATTTGTAGGGAGTAAAAATAGAAAGTCAGATATCCTTTCCTATAAATCAAAACCTAGCAATAATACCTATTTATGTGTAGTTAATAGGTGTCCTAATATAGATATGTAGATGTTGTATATATTTAAGAATTCATTCTAATATGTAGATGTTGTATATATTTAAGAATTCATTCTGAAATAAAGTGAGAAGTCAGAATTTAACAACTCTCTATATGGTATCAAAGCCTAAACCGAGCCTACATTTTATTTTTAGCCTATCTCTCTCTAAGTTTTGGATTTCTCCTCTTCCATTCCCATCTGTCTTGACAATTCTAGTCACTTACTCTAGCAGACCTATCTAGATTTGAAAAAAAAATGTCTGAAAACACTACAAAAGAAACCCAAATATCAGGGGAATTCCAGAGTTTACAGTCATCCTACCGACTGAATGGAAGAAACTATCTAAAATGGTCACAGATAGTAAAAACCTTTCTCAAAGGAAAGGGAAAGATTAATCATTTGATGGACAATCCTCCTAGTCCAAAAGACCCAAAGTTTACACTCTGGGATGAAGAAGACTCCATGATTATGTTATGGATATGGAACTCTATTATGCTAGAAGTTTGTGGGCCTTGTATGTTTCTGGTTACAGCAAAAGACATATGGGATGCAGTGAGATAGACCTACTCTAAAGTAAAGGATGCTATGTTAATCTATGAGATTAAGACGAAGCTTTCAATGACCAAACAAGGTAATATGATGGTTATTGAATATTACAATACTATAAAAAGTTTCTGGTTGGAATTAGACTATTATCAGGATTTTAAGATACAGTGTAGTGATGATGTTGTGATTTTAAAGAATTATGTAGAAAGAGAAAGGATATTTGAATTTCTTGCAAGACTCAAAATAGAATTTAATCAAATACGAGTCCAAATACTTGGAAAGGAATCTCTGCCCTCACTCAATAAGGTATTTTCAGTAATAAGGGCTAAAGAAGGAAGGAGAACTGTGATGCTTGAGGTTCCAGATACTGAAGGTTCTGCTATGGTGATAACTAATAGCAGAAACCTAAGTGATGCTAGTAGAAACCAAAATGATGCCATGAATGGTGCAGAAGTAGTGAAGACTGAAGGGAGAAAATTCTTTAAAGATGATCAGTTTTGTAACTATTGCAAGAAAACAAGTCATACAAAGGAGACCTGCTGGAAATTCCATGGAAAACCACCAAGGATGGGGCGTAATGGAGGATACAAATGGAACCATTTAAGAGGACATGCACACTTAACAAATTCAGAAGAGGCAGCACATGAGTCTAGCACCCTAGAGGTGAGAGGATTCAACAAATAAGAGATTGAATGCCTAGGAATCTTACTCAACACAATGTAGAAACCATTTGGATCATGCTCTCTTGCTCAAAATGGTAAAATTCCAATTTCTCATGTCTTTAGTGCCTCAAACAAGAACCATTCCAGCATCTGGGTCATTGATTCAAGTGCAACAGACCATATGACTTATTCTACAGGTGCCTTCACATCATTTCAACATTGTCCTAGCAATAAGAAAATCACAGTGGCTGATGGATCTCCAACCACAGTTGTAGGCCATGGAACAATCCCTCTTAATCCTGTATTTACTCTTAAAAAAGTATTACATGTTCCTAATTTTACTACAAATCTGTTGTCTATCTGAAAACTAATTAAAGACATAAATTGTAGTGTAACTTTCTTCCTTGATCACTACATATTTCAAGACCCAGCTATGGGGAGGACGATTGGGCAAGCAAGAGTCAAGGATGGGCTGTACATGCTTGGAGTGTAAGGCAGCACTAGTAACTCCCCTTCTCTATCATTCATTTCAGTTAATTCTAATAAAACTGATGTTTGGAATCATCATCATCGTTTAGGACATCTATCATTTAAGACTCTTAGAAACATGTTTCCATCTTTATTTAAAAATCTTGATGTTGAACAATTTCATTGTGAAATCTGTGAATTTGCAAAGCACCATAGAGTGCCTTTTCCTATAAGTGATTCAAGATTTGTGTCTCCATTTACTATAATTCACTCAAATATATAGGGTCTATATAACATTCCTAATATTTCATTTCAAGAGTAAAAGGTTTTGTAACATTTATTGATGATTGCACCCGAATGACTTGGGTTTACTTTCTTAAAAGAAAATCTGATGTGAGTCATATCCTTCTGAACTTTACAAATATGATAAGGAATCAATTTGGGGTTAACATAAAGGGTTTTAGAAATGATAATGCTAGGGATAACTTTAATCAGATTTTATCACCATACTTTGAAAAAGAAGGGATTATTCATCAATTATCTTATGTTAATACTCCCCAACAAAATGGGTTGGTAGAAATAAAAAATAGACATCTCCTTGAAACTACTCGAGCTTTACCTTTCCAACATCAAGTTCCAAGAAATTACTAGGGAGAAGCAGTTTTAACCTCGACGTATTTGATAAATCAAATACTTTCAAGAGTTATTGGTTTCAAAAGTCCTTTAAACTATTTGTCAGAATTCTTTGCAAAGAATAATTTTTGTTCTAAAATTCCCCCAAGGATTTTTGGGTGTCACCTATGTTCACATTCATAAACATCAACGAGACAGACTTGATGCTAGAGCTCTTAAGTGTGTTTTCATAGGATATTCCATCACACAAAAAGGTTACAAATGTTATCATCCATCTTCAAAGAGATTTCTGGTGTCAAAGGATGTAAGTTTTAATGAAAATCAGTCTTTCTTCGATAAATCTTCTCTTCAGGGGAAGGAAAACAACACAAAAGATAAGACTAACAATGACTTTGATATTTTTTCATTCCAAATCCCATCTAGGCAGCAATCATCTCCCATTTCACCATCCTGTGAGTCTCTAAATATTACTCTACAGGGAGAAACTACTACTGATAGACCTCTTCAGGTATATAGAAGAAGGATACAATATGATTTGACTCTCTTGCAAGCCTAAGAATCCGAACCAGAGTAAGGTAATGAACTTTCTCATTCATCTCTACCTATTCCTGACCTTGATCAGCTAATTGGTATTAGAAAAGGAAGAAGAGAGAATGCACTAAGAATCCCTTATATCCTATAGCTAATTTTATGTCATTTCAAAAGTTCTCACCATCACACAAAGCCTTTCTCTAAAAAATAAACACAATATCTATCCCAAAAACCTTACATGAGGCTCTAAGAAATGAGAATTGGAAAACTGTCATGAGAGGAGATGAATGCACTAAAGAGGAATCAAACATGGGAAATAGTTAAGTTACTAAAAAAAAAGAAAACAGTAGGGTGTAAGTGGGTTTATGCCCTGAAATATAAAGCTGATAGCAGCCTAGAAAGGTATAAAGCCAGGTTAGTTACAAAAGGATTCACACAAACATTTGGGATAGACTATCAAGAGACATTTGCTCCAGTTGCTAAGATGAACACCATTCAAATTCTGTTTTCTTTATTTGCTAATCTTGGATGGTGGATGCAACAATATGATGTTAAGAATGCCTTCTTACATGAAGAGTTGGAAGAAGTTTATATGGATCCATCACCAGGATTCAGTCACTCCCTTCTTCCCAACCAGGTCTGCAGACTAAAAAAGGCACTCTATGGCTTAAAATAGTCTCCTAGAGCCTGATTTGAAAGGTTCACCAAAGCCATGGTTTTTATGGGATATCGGCAAAGCCAAGGAGATCATACTTTGTTCATCAAACACTCCATTTCAGGGGGAGTTACTATTCTAGTTGTTTATGTTGATGACATTGTAATAACAGGTGATAACTTTGTGGAAAGAGATAAATTAAGAAAGAGACTTTCAACATAATTTGAAATCAAGGAATTGGGGAAGTTGAAATACTTTCTTGGCATAGAAGTGTCACATTCAGAAAAAGGGATTTTTATCTCTCAACAGAAGTATATTCTTGACCTTTTAAAGGAAACAGGAAAGGTTGACTGCAGACCATGTGAAACACCTATTGATCTAAAGCACAGACTTGAGAATGATGAGGAAGGAGCCACAACTGACAAGGGTCAATACCAAAGGTTAGTTGGTAAGTTAATCTACTTAGTTCACACTCGTCCAGACATTGCTTATGCCTTGAGTGTGGTGAGTCAATTTATGCACAACCCGAAAGATTCACATCTCCAGGTAGTGTATAGACTCCTCAGATACTTGAAGTCTACTCCTGGAAAAGGAATTTTGTATAAAAATCATGGGAATCTGAACCTTGAATGCTATACAAATGCAGACTATGCTGGTGCATTAATAGATAGAAGATCAACATCAGGATATAGTACTCTGCTGGGAGAAAATCTTATGACATGAAGAAGCAAAAAACAGAGTGTTGTGTCAAGATCAAGTGCAGAAGCAGAATTCATATCAATGGCCCTTGGAATTTGTGAGTTACTATGGATGAAGATTATCCTACAAGATTTAAAAATCAAGTAGGATGAACCAATGGAGTTGTACTATGACAATAAGTCTGCTATTGCAATAGCACACAATCCAGTGCAACATGATAGAACTAAACATGTGGAGGTAGACAAACATTTCATTAAAGAAAAGTTAGAGAGTGGATTGATATGCACTCCTTATGTGCCTACCGGGGAACAACTTGCTGAAATACTTACTAAAGGTGTTCAGAATCCTGTGTTCAAAAACACCTTGGACAAGCTGGGAATGAAAGATTTCTTCCATCCAGCTTGAGGGGGAGTGTTGAAGATTCTAAAGTAATTAAGGCAGATTTGAAGCTGATTTGTAGGGAGTAATAACAGAAAGTCAGATATCCTTTTCTATAAATCATAACCTAGCAATAATACCTATTTATGTGTAGTTAATAGCTGTCCTAATATGGATATGTAGAGGTTGTATATATTTAAGAATTCATTTTGAAATAAAGTGAGAAGTCAGAATTTAACAACTCTTCATAGTCTTCTCTACTATGCTCCTTATACTATGGGCACCTTGAAAGGAATGTGATATTTCCTTTTCTTAAAGATTTATCCAGAAGACATTCCTATCAGGATACTTCTGCTATAGGAAGTTGCAGTAGGGATAGAGTCATCTCACCCCCTCATTACATGCTTCTTAGGTTCATTGATGACCTTTTTTTTATATCAACTTCTGAAAAGCAGGCTACTAGCCTTTTCTCTCAATCACGGAGTGGATTTTGGGATTATAACTGCTTCATGAATGAGGAAAAGTTGTCTTAGTATAGATATTGAAAACGTATCAGGGCTTCAGTCAAACAAGCTCTATATTAGCGAGGACAATATCACCTTTCTTCAATGGAGTGGCATACTTTTAAACTTGTGCACTTTAGAAGTCCAGACAGATTATGCGAGGTTATCTCTTAGTGTTTTTGCTGGATAGGTCTTATCCATATGCTTACTTTGGCTTTCCTGCGGTGTTTTTTGGTTGTTAATTTTAATGGATGCCATGAAACTCATAGCTGTAAGCTATTGCCCCAAAGACTTTTAGTCTTTAGGATTTTTTTTCTAGAATTGTAAATTGATCCAAATAATCTGAATGGGATGGAGAATCTGTTGAAGATGTATAAATTATTTGACTATCAAAGGATGTTCTTATTCTAGGAAGTAGATTTTATTATAACATTACTCAAAAGAGATCCTTTTCTTTTCCAGCTAAAAAATCTTGTGTGAACTGAATTATTTAGGAGAACTTGATGTTAATTAATTTAATAGATGCCGATTAGACTTATTTTTTTATTCAAGACCGTATGGTTTGGCACCCATAGCGAACCCAAGACTTTATTATGTGTTAAAACTATTAATTTGATGAAATTTTACACTAAGGTTACAAACAAGAGATGATACCCTTTAGTGTTTTGAGGTGGATTCCTCATGTTCTTGTATAAGGTGTTGGTTCCTCTTGCTCATGGAACTTTCCCCTTTTGGTTCACATCAACATGTTTTGTATAACAATTATCTCTTAAACTTGTTACCATACGCTCCATAACACTCGATATTTTTATTTAATGTGTTTAAGCGATAACTTGTTTAATCTATTAATAGGTATCTGAATAACCATTTAAACTATATTCTTACTGTTTGCTGCCTTATAAACATGTGAATAGGAAGCTGTGCAATGCTACTTCATGAGACCCAAATGCCATCCTATATTCTTGGATTCTAATATTAACTCAACACCTGTTGCCAGATTAAACATCTACCAAGCATTTTTGTTATGTGCAATTAAGTTCCATTGTTATGTTTCTGACATGTCTTTCCATTGCCGACTGAGTGTAAATTCTATGTAAACATGATTGAATGGTCCTTGATGTATGAATCTATTCTCAGATGTTCTTTTTTGTAGTTGAAATTGATATTATGAAGCTTACTTTATTCATATTCACTCACTTCTATGGTAAACTGGGATTGAATTGTTGGTTATATGCACAAAGTTTGCTAATTATTAAGATGCTAACAAACAACTCTTTTGTTATATGCTTTCTTTCAGTTTCTAAACTAGGATCCAGACTAGTTTAGGGGATCTTTTTATTTTTTCTCCCTTTTCACCTCTATTACCTTCTATTCTCTTTCTTTGTTCATTGACTACTAGGCATATGTATGTTCTCATAAAAAGAAGGATGCGTTCTATGCACCTGAGATCTTGTCTCCGCCAAAGTCTTGTATTGGAGGATGGAGAAGTTGAATGGCTTGGGTTGAATGCCTTTATCCAAGTATTGAAGAGAAAACAATCACTATATACAGAGTTGCTGTTTCGATTGAGTTTGGATGTTATCAGAAAATAGTACAAATGGGAGTTCATCATCTCATCTAAAATATGGGTTAGTTATGTTGGGTTTTATGAATATCATATACGCAATGAAAATTATGAAATAAGATTATTCAGGATTTCTTATAATCTTATTAAATAAATTTAGAGTTCTTTAGGAATTTAATACATGAAGATTTGTTCTTCTTTGGCTTTTAATAATTCTTTAAAGGTTGGGTTGTCACAAATCACAAGCTATCTAATTATCTGGTCTTCAATGGTAATCCACACGAACCACCAATGAAAAATCTTCTAAATCTCTATTTAAGAGAAATATTGCTATGCCTAAGGTGCTAGCTCTAATTTTGTGTTTACATAGTTTTTTTTATCTAACAAACAATCACTAAAAAATAAAGAGACAAAACTTGTTATTTATAAAGAAATCTGAAAAAACTCTATAAATTGACAAAAATATTAATTTTCCCTTGAAATAATATTCATATATTAATTCAGGAAAATTTTAGAAATTAACTCAATCAAATCATTACTTGATTTTTCTAAGTCTAGAAATATATTCTCTGTATTAATTATATTATAGTCTTTAATTTTTAAAATATATTTTAATCAAGTCATACTTAATTAAATCATTCAAGTTTAATTTATGACTAATGGTTCTTAATATGTGCAACACATCAGGTTCCTAATATGTTGGTCCAAATATAAATTCTAATTTTAATTAAATAGAATTAAACAATTTAATTTATTATCAAATAAACAATTCATTAATTTATATTTGAAGATCAGATGCATCGTCTAACGTGTCATGATTCCTCAAATATTAGAAAAGTTATTAGTGGTTTGACTTAATCTTTTAATGACCAGTTTATCAATGTAATTAATATCCCTTCATCAATAATGTTTTGATTTAATATTAAAGCATGAAGTATGTATGTCATGTTAAATCATGTTTGTTCTCTACATAATAGTCATTGATCGTTTGAATAAGATTTGAAACTCTTTTCAAATTTCATTCCACCTTGGCTAAGAATTTTTTAGTCAATACTATTTCAGAACAGACATAACATTTTTTATAATTCATCTAAGGTGATGAATCATTTCTTGATCACTCAAGTACCTTCATATAGTTAATGTTATACTTAATGTCTGCAATTTTGTCATCTCGATTAAGATAACATGTAACTGGATCGAAGCATAACATTATCTATATAAGATAACTTAGTGATATTAAATCTAAAGATCACTTTCATAACCGTCACGTGAGCCTTTCCATAGATATATGTGATTTCTCCATATTGAATTCTCATGCGGGTCAGTTCAGTGTACATGTCTTATGACAAACACCTACATATTAGTTATAGATATCATTTACACCTTAGTTTATGAGAACTATTTAATTTTATAAAAGAAATAACATTATATATATATCAGTCTTTACGGCTCTAATAAATGTCCAATATTTAAAAGAGTATCGACCAGAAACATTTTAGGAACAATGTTTTAATGCAATATGAATCCTGTAATTATAACAACTTTATAATTTTCCTTGCAAAGTATTTTTTTGTCATGGACTTTATATTTACTTTAAAATTAATAAATCTAATATTATATGAATATTAAAAAAAATTAAGTTTTTATTAATAATAAATATGTATTTATATAAATATAATAATATTATATATAACTAATCAATTGAGTACATAACATATTAAACTAACAAGCTGTATCAAGGATCATATTCTAACAAAAACAATATTTCAGAAAGTAACCTAGTGTATCCTTGTATTTTAAGGGTTGCTCTTTTATTTAATTAAATTTTTTATCATGCGCTACCCTTCTTTTTACTTGCAATCAAAGAGAAATTGGATAGTTTGCCTCACTACAATGCAATGCAGAGCGTGAATCATCCAGGTGCATTTGACAAACTTGCGACTATCACATCTATTGATTTGGTGACAATTGGCATCGAGGTAGAAAAGGTTTCACCTTCTTCTTTTTTCTCCCCCTTTTAGGACGCCATAAATGTTTGAGTTTGACAAATTCATCATTTTGATTTTGTTTTGTACGATTAGTAATAGATATTGTTAGTATTATTTGTTTTATTTCTTTATTGAATAATGATTTAATAAATTAATAAATCCAAAAATAGCAACACAGAAATATAAATAAGAACAAAAATGAATGCGTGCAGACGATCAAATGGAGAAAATCAACAGGTTAATGATATGAACTTATAACTCGGGTTATGGATTAAATTTTAATTTTGAATTAAAAAAACTTGAAAAGATAATCTTCTTAATTTCTTTTTTAAAACACAATGTCATGTAACCTAACCTTTGGAGTTCAAGGATATAACTAAATCAGGTTTGAGTTAATAATTATATTCAACTTAATTTCTGATATTTTATAAATTGTCAAAAAAAATTTGAATTGAACAGGTGATTTATCAGGTTGAACTAATTTTTTTTATAGATATTACAGATATTCCCGAGTTGAGTTTATATTTCTAATTCTCATGAGTCTGTATTTAGATATGAACCTACAACATAAATTGTTGGTGTTATGACACTTTCAATGTTAGGTTTAATTCAACAACTTGCATCACTATTAAATTCTAATTACTCTTCTCTTCATGAAATAGACAAGCTTTTTTTTGTCATGTTAAAAAAATCTAGTAGGAAACTCAATAACAAGAACTTTGAAGCTGAAATATTTTTAAATAAAATAAAAATAAATATTTAATTAATAAACTATCAAATATAAAGACAAAAGAAGTATATAGTATATGGGTTGAGTTGTATTGACCGAGTTTCAAAAATCCTGACTAGTCACTCGATTCATGATATCTATTTTTTAGATTTTTTAATTCAATATCATTAGTAATATTTGCATTATCTGACTTTGACGAATTGAGTCAGGTCAAATAATACAAATATTATAGATAAATTAAAATTTTTCAACACTTCTAGCTCATACTAGGTTCCGGATTCTTGGATCAGCAAGTTGCCTTGTCAAGTTAGGTTGAATTTCATAAATATAGCTATAAAACCTAGTCTTCATGTAGGAATAAAAAATTATTTGGTATTGTGTAGTTTTTATTTTTTGTTTAACCATAGAGAAAAAGTTGTTTGGCTAGCCCACTAGATTCTACATTTTGTACTGGTATCATGCACCATTATATTTCAAATTTTGGTTTTGTAAAAGCTAAAATAACATGATTTTCATTGATAAAGATCTTCTTTTTATTTTATTTTTTATGTAAAAATCTATTTTAAAATAGTTTTAATCAAATATATATTTTTTAAACTATTTTTTTAAAGAAAACCATGACTAATAATATTATTTTTAAACTTATTTTTAAAAAAAACTACAATCACAGAAACTGTCTAAATATTAAACATAAACTAAAAACTTACTGACTTTGAAGTTTGAGCAAATGTACAAAAATAGAAAGACAGCAAAAAAAAAAAAAAAAGAGGGAGAGAGAGAGAGTTGCCAAAAGTCTCAAAACAGGAAAAGAGCAAAGCCGGAAAGGTTGCAAATGTGGTCGTCTATTTTTAAGTATACACAACTGGTAAATGACGCGCAATTAAGAACAGCCACAGCCTGCGATTATTAAAAGCAAACCTGTTTAGTACTAATTCTGAAAATTACACCTAAAATCTTTCCAAGCCACAGAGAGAAACCCGGTGGGTAGCTAGCTTCTACAAGAGAGAAAAAAAAAAACATTCCACTCTCTATATATAGTTCTTGAAAACCAGAAAAGCTGTGTGTATCTCAACCCCATAAAGGCATTATCAATTTGCTTTCTCTCCTCTTTCAACAACCGAGAAAAAAAGGAGGAGAGGGAATTTAGTCTCTGAACATCAAATATGGGAGGCTGCGCTAG
>Ga0325400_1002745_pt1 | contig 15625 bp, 15 predicted proteins | sample PopdelMetagenome_2_FD_205662 | JGI IMG/M metagenome (GOLD analysis project Ga0325400, IMG submission 205662) | Populus deltoides microbial communities from Bellville, Georgia, United States - Xylem-PdKOR-R1 | ecosystem: Host-associated > Plants > Phyllosphere > Stem > Wood/Secondary xylem... | reverse complement strand
ACACCCTTTACGTCAATGACAAAAAAGTGGCCAGTCTCCCGCCCAACCGGTATCTGCGCCTGGACATCCCGGCGGGCCGCACCCGGATCGAAGCAGGCAAGGATTTTTACTATTACAGTACCGATCGACAGACGGTCTGGCTGAATCTAAAACCCGGTGGTGTATATTACCTCAAGGCAGTGGAAGAAATGGATTTTTTGAGTCGTACCTTGCTCATGGGTTCCGTCGACGAGGAGCTGGGTCGGCAACAGGTACGAGCGCTAAAACCCGTTAAGCCCCTGCCGGACAGCCCCAATCCCTAACCGCCCATGGCATCCCGTAAACCCACGGCCTCGCTTCTGCTGGTTGTTGTCCTGAGCAGCCTGCTGCTGTACTGGGGCTGGTGGCTGTACCGGGCCGTCTGGCACACGCTGAACGAAGCCATGCCTGATGTTGGCGGACTGGCGTGGTATATTCTGGGCGTTCTGGTGATGCTGGCGACCCTCTGGGGCGTCGCGTACCTTAACTACCGGCTGGCGTTTCGGCGCTGGCTGCCGCGTCGAAGCACCCAGCCTTATTACTGGACCTGGCAGTGCCTGTTGGCCTGGCTGTTGTTTGAACTGCTTCAGCGTCGAACAGAATACGAACCCGGGTTTGTGGACGAAAATATGCTCGTAACGCTGGTCTTGACGGTGTTCATTCTTGTTTACGGCTACATCGCCGATGCCTTTCATACGCGCCGGGAACAGATTCAGCTGATGCAGCAAAAGACCGCAGCCGAGCTGGCCCTGCTGAAAACGCAGGTTAATCCGCACTTCCTGTTCAACGCCCTCAACACCATTTACAGCGAGGCCCAGCGCGTGGAGAACGAAACCGTGGCTCAGCTCATCGGGCAACTGGCGGGCATTATGCGGTTTAGCCTTCAGGAATCAACCAAGCCCCGGACGTCCATCGAAAATGAATTACAGTTTCTGGAAAAGTACCTCGCTTTGCAACGCGCCCGGTTGCCCCAAAACGACCAGCTTCGGCTGTCGACGGAACTGGACTGGGACGGGCAGCCGGCTTTTATTGCACCGTTGCTCTTAATTCCGTTCGTGGAGAATGCCTTTCAGTACGGCATCAGTCTGGTGCAGCCTTCCTACATTGATTTGACCGTCCGGGTTGACAACGGGCAACTGTCGATGCATCTGGTGAATAGTCGACCCGCCAATCCGTCTTCGAAGGGCGGCATGGGAACCGGAATTACCAACGCCCGGCAGCGGCTGAAACTTCTTTATCCGGATCGGCACCAGTTGCGCATCAGCCCAACCCCCGACTCTTTTGTTGTTACCTTAACCCTAAACCTGTAAGCCCGTATGCTCAACGCCATTGCCATTGACGACGAACCGGCCGCCCTGGCGGTACTGCAGCGCTACGCCGATAAAATACCGTTCCTGCAACTCAGTCAGACGTTTCTGCGCACCACCGACGCGCTGCCGTTTCTGCACACCCAGCGCGTCGACCTGCTTTTTCTGGACATCCGGATGCCTGATCTATCCGGCACGGACTTCGCCCGACTGGTTGCTCCACTGCAGAAAAAGGTCATTTTCACCACCGCTTACGCCGACTACGCCGTTGAGGGGTTTGCGCTGCAGGCGCTCGATTACCTGCTCAAACCGATTGAATTCAGCCGGTTTCTGCAGGCCTGCAACCGGGCCTACGCGCAACTGATGCAACACCAGGGAGCCTCCTCGACGATCTTCGTCAAAGACGGTTATGACTGGATACGAATTCAACTGGATGACGTACTTTTTATCCGGTCGGACACCAACCTGCTGTTTATTCACGAGCAGAAACGGCAGGTCAGCACGCGAATGACGCTTTCGGAAATGCTGTCAACGCTGCCCGCCGACCAGTTCATCCGGGTTCATAAATCGTATCTGGTCGCCCTGAAAGCCATTCGCAAAATTGAACGGCATCAGCTAACGGTGGGGACCGAAATCATTCCGCTGGCCGGGCCTTACCGCCAGGCCCTCGAACAACGACTGCTTGGCAAATGATTACACCGTCTGAAAACGACTCCAGGCCACGAATGCTGCGGCAGCAAACACAACCACCAACAGCGGTAGAATCTTGTATTCGCCTTTCCGGTAGTGCACCACCGTAGACCCGATCATCACGATACAGAAACCCGTAGCTGCCACTGGCGTCAGCACAGGAAGTATGTTCAGCAAAAGGGGTAAGATGATCCCAATGCTGCCGAGCCCCTCCACCGCGCCCAGGACCCTGATCGGAGTCGCCGAATCGCCCGGTCCAAGCTGCCCCTGCTGAACCAGCTGTGCCTTAGGTGTTTTCAGCTTCATGATGGCGGGTACGAGAAAAAATAAAGCCAGCGCTATCTGTAAAACCCACACAAAAGTATCCATTGCAAAAAAAGTTAATGATCGCTCAAAACTATGGGCGATACGCTATACATTTGCTATCAGTTACATAAAGTATACCGGTATAGAAAAGTATAGCGATGAACGATCATTCGACCGAGAGCTGCGCTAAGAGCCGCCTGGCTATTCAGGATACGCTCGAGATTATCAACGGAAAGTGGAAGCTCCTCATTCTGATTACGCTTCTGGATCGGCCATACCGGTTTAAGGGTCTGGTCCGGGAGATTGGGATTACCCCCCGGATGCTTTCCAAGGAATTGCAGGATCTGGAAATCAACCAGTTGATTACCCGCACGGTGCTGCAAACCAGACCAATCAGTGTCGAGTACGCCATTACTCCCTACGGCCTGACGCTGAGCGACGTTCTGAATGCTTTGCAGGACTGGGGCATGAAACACCGCCGGAAAATCATCACCTCCCCGGAAACGGTTCATTCCTTCAGCGCCGATCCAGTAGAGAGCCTGTAACCACTCCTAACCGCCAACCCGTATTTTCCGGTAAACTACCCTTTCCTTTATTCGGATGTAACCATCGCGTTGATATCTTTGAGCCTTATTTTTCAGACAAGTGGTTGCGCATACGGATGAGTCCGGTAGGCGATTTATGCTATTCAGGCATTGTATCGCTTATTCATTTGCTATACAGCGTTAGCGTAGCCGTCTGTTGATGCGGAAAATACCCTGGAAAGTAATTTTTAACTTAATGCCGTTCCGGGCAGAACAATGGGTTTTCAGCGCGTCTTTTTATCCTTTTTGGCGATTTTTAATAGTGAATCTCCTCACACTGACCTCATTACGGGTGGCAGTGTGCTTCTAGCCAGCCTCTTTGCTTACCTTCTCTACCGGGCCGAGACAAGACAGAAACTGCTTACCCGGCAGCGGAATGCCCTGGAACAGCAGGTCGCGCAACTTCAGCAAAACGCCCAGTCACAGGATAAGCTTTTCTCCGAGATCAGCCATGACCTGCGGAGTCCGGTAGCCCGCTTGAAAAACAAGTTTACCCTTTTAAGATGGCAGCCCGATTACCCTAAAGAACTGGACTCGCTCGAGTGGGAAGTAAACGAACTGTATCTTCTGGTAGACAACCTCCTGTACCGGTCGCTCAGTCAACGCAATAAACTGCCTTTTCTTCCCCGCCCCGTTGATCTGCCGGAACTGATCGACGACATACTCGAAGAATTTGCCACGCTGATCAATCATAAAAAGTGGGTAGTTCGGTTCGACCGCCAATTGGTTACTCTGCTGCTGGACGAAACACAGACGCTACTGGTATTACGCAACGTAATGCACCACCTTCTTCTCTCCGCGCCGGTGGAACGAAGCCTGGTTATTTCTTTTCGGAAGAGCCCCGCCCAAACCGACCTGCTAATTACCGCGTCCGGCGGTGGCGCCAACCCCAATGGCCCACCGACGAAGCCGGGAAACCACGACTTCAGCGGTCACCCTGACTTACCGTTGGTTCAGGACTTAATGAACCAGAACGGGGGCCAACTGCACCTGGAACAGACGGCCCCCGGCGACAGCGCGGTGACGCTTAGCTGGCGGGCGACTTCTGTCACCGCGCAGACCTAATCGTCACCGGTGCCGGACTCTTGCGGTTTATTCGGCTCGCAGGCTTTTGACCGGATCGAGCAGCGCGGCTTTCACCGCCTGAACGCTGACGGTGAGCAGGGTAATGACCAGAGCCCCTCCTATTGCCACCGCAAAAATCCACCACGAAAGGTCCGCCCGGTAGGTATACTGCTGCAGCCAGTCACTCATCAGGTAATAGGCAATCGGTATGGCCAGCAGGCAGGCGATACTGGTCAGGACCACAAAATCTTTGGAAAGCATCCGCCACAGGTTGCCAACCGAAGCGCCCAGCACTTTGCGGATGCCGATCTCTTTCTGGCGCTGCTCGGCGAAGAACGAAGCCAAACCAAAAAGGCCCAGGCAACTGATGAAAATGGCCAGGGAAGCAAAAACGGTGGACAGCTGCCCGATCCGCACTTCCGCGCGAAACTTTCGGTCGTATTCCTCGCTGGCAAACTTGTACTCGAAAGGGCTGCCCGGATTGTATTTTCGAAAAACCGGTTCGAGCGCAGCCAGCGCCTGACCGGCACTCAGCGAAGGATTGAGTTTGAGGTGAATAAAATAAGCCCACTCCTCCTTCAGCAGAAAAATCGTGGGCTGGATGGGCATAAAGGGCGAGCCCGTGACAACATCCCTGATAACGCCAATAATGGTGTACTGCTGGCCATTCCACTTCATCTGCGTCCCAACGGGCCCTTTCACGCCCATGAACTTTACCGCACTTTCGTTGAGGATCAGGCTGAGGGAGTCGGTCGAAAAGCTACGCGAGAAGTCCCGACCCTGTGTCAGTTGCCAGCCCACTGTTTTGCCGTACTCATGCGTCACGCCGACGGTGCCGAAATCACCCAGCCGGTTCGGGTCTTTGCCGGCCCAGTCGAAACTGGCGTCATTACTCCAGACCTCCGCCGTCGGGCTGGACGATTCAGCCATATTCAGGGCAGCCCCCGTTTGCAGCAGATCCTGACGAAGGGCGTCATAATGGTCGTGAAGATCAGGCGTCATCGAAACCGACAACAAGCCCGCCCGGTCGAAACCCACGGGCCGGTTTTTGGCGTACTGAATCTGGCGCAGAACGACCAGCGTACCAATGATGAGCGTAATGGACACCGTAAACTGAACAACTACCAGTACCTGACGGGGCAGGGCGGCCAGCCGACCCGCCTGAAACGTACCCTTCAGCACTTTAATAGGTCGGAAACCCGATAAATAGAACGCCGGGTAGCTGCCCGCCAGTAAGCCGGTAAACAGCGTAAAGCCCAGCCCAAACGTCCAGCCAAGCGGATTGTCCCAGGGAAACACCAGTTTCTTGTCGGCGATCCCGTTGAACCACGGCAGAAGCAGCTGAACCAGTAGTAAGGCCAGAAAAAGCGCAAGAAGGGCCACCAGAACCGATTCGCTGAGGAATTGGGCGATTAACTGGCCGCGCACCGAACCAACCGCCTTCCGAATGCCGACTTCTTTAGCGCGTTTCTGGGACCGGGCCGTCGACAGATTCATAAAGTTAATGCAGGCCAGCAGGAGCACAAAGCCCCCAATAATTCCGAACAGCCAGACAAACTGAATGCGCCCCCGAACCGGCACGCCGTTTTCCCACTCCGAATACAGATGCCATTGACGCATCGGGTGCAGAAAGGCTTTGGGGTTGAAGCGGGCTTCTTCCCTGGCGTGCCGGGCCTTGATGCGCTCGATTTTGGCCGTCACCTGCCCGAAGCTGGTGTGGGGTGCAATCTCGACCAGCAGCAGAAAAGAGTTGTTGCCCCAGTTGGTTTCCGAACGCTTCACCCAGGCTTCCTCCTCTACAAAGAACTTCCAAGGCAGCAGGAAAGAAACGTCCCGAAACTCCGTGTTGAACGGCAGATCTTCGTAAATACCCGTTACGTTAAAGGCGTGTTTGTTATCAATCTTAACGAGCTTATTGAGGGGGTTGGCGTTGCCAAACAGCGTCTTCGCCACGGACTCAGACAGTAGAATAGACGTTGGGTTGTCCAGTCCTGCAGTCCCCCGCAGCATCTTCAGCGACAGCATCAGCGGAAAATCCGGCTCGACGCAGTTACCCAGCTTGGTGAACTTATTGGACCCGTAGGCGAGGACATGCTCCTCCGTCCAGGACGACAGGGCGATACGGCTGAAGTCACTGGCGTACTCGCTCTGCAGGGCCGCCCGCATCGGCAGGGGCGTCGCCGGCGTTGTACTGGTGACGCCGTTAACGGTCTGGTGCTGCATGACCCGGGCAATGCGGGCGTAGTGCGGATGGTACTGGTCATAAGACAGCTCGTCCCATACCCACAGGCTGATTAGGATGGCCGTGGCCATTCCGACGGATAATCCCACCACGTTGATTGCCGAAACAGCGCGGTTTTGGGTAAGGTTACGCCAGGCGATTTTGAAGTAATTTTGCAGCATGTTCCAGGAGTTGGATTTAGGTACGGGTTCCGTTGGCGCTCCTTATCCAGAGCCGTTTCCGGCGTTGGCTAAGCAGAATATATCGGCCGGTTACACCTCCTTACGGAACGCACTTAAGCAGGCGCTCTCTACGGTTGGCCGTTGGTGCATAGACCGGGCACAAATGCCTTGCCAGGACCGGGAAAGTAGCCATACGCAGCTATTGAGGCCAATTGGTGACTTATACCGTGTCCGCTTTCGGACACGGCAGCGTCCAATCGTGGACAATGTTGATTTGGACGAACAGGCGCTATCTAATCCTCTGTCAGGTCATTAAGGCTTTCCCTGGCTACCTCCTTACTAGTTACGCTGTCTCATTGGGCAGGCCTTCATCGCGCCACAACCGTCGCTCAACGGGAAAAGCCTCCTGCCGGGTAATCTGAATTTCACTAAAACGGGGATGGGCGGGATGTAACAGGTAATTGCTGGACATAGGAACGACCACGGAAGGCACCGCGGCCACCAACGTTGCGGGGTTGTTCAGCCAGTCGCGCAGAATCCACTGCGTGCGCTCGTAACTCTCTTCGTTCCAGTACGCGGGGAGTGCTTCCGGCGGAAACGGCGTTACGTCATCGGGCACCTGCAGGGTAAACAAGACAAGTTTGGGTAACTTTTCGTACCTGACCCGGGGCTGGTGCACCAGCGATTCGACCAGGGCCAGGGCGGGCGAGGAAGTGGTGTACAATCAGGCGATCCCTTTGGGATTCCAGCGGCCCCCAAATAAGCGAGCCCCTTCCGTGGCCAGCGGTTCCTGGCTGTACTTGGTTTTCACGGTGCGGTAAACAGTCAGCATTCCTGAATGCGCGCTGGTTTAGCCGACGATACCGTGTTCAATACGGCCCAGTACATCATCAACGAGTCCGAAGCCGGTCGTTGTGTCCAGCAGTTGCAGTGGGGATTGGGCGTTCAGCTCCCGGATGGGCGAACGGAGCCAGTCGGCCAGGGTTTCGGCCTCATCATCAAAGACATCCAGCCCATGACGCAGTAAATTGGTCAGCAGCAACAACCGCTCAGAGGCATCGCGGGACAGCCGCTCCTGGGGTTTGAGTCGGTGCAGGTTACGATCCGACATATTCAGGATACGGGCCATTTCCAGATCGGTCAAGCCAACCAGCCCCGCTACCTGATCGGCCTCCGAGCGAAGTACGCCCTGGCGCGATTTATCAATCACCGTGTAAGGGGCGTAAACAGCCGTGTAGGGAGGAAGCGATGCGTAAGCCATGAGAAATACCGAAATATGTCAGTAGTACAACCGCAATATGGCGCTTCAAGTTCAGTTTTACAACGTTGTAAGCGCTAATGTTCGTAAACGGAGTCGGCGCAGCGGTTGACTCAGGCCTGCTCCGAGAACCGGCTAACGCGCTGGTTGTAAAGATCCAGCGTTGCATCGTCGACCGCCGTACTTTGGCTAAGGTCGAGTCGCAGAAAGTCACTTCGGTCGGCGCCTTCGATCATGCCTTCAAATCGTAGTTCCTGCTGAATCCACTCCGAAGACTTATGCAGGCTGATGGCCTGCTTCAGTACCGCTTCTGTAATGGTTCGGGTCCGTTCCGGGCTTTGGGTCGTGAGCAGCAGGATGGCAATTGATTCTGTGTAGTCATCATAAGCCAGTCCGCTGGCGGGCGGTGCCAGACGGCCCCACTGATCGGCCAGGGTATGGACGAGTTCGTTATAGGGTGAACGTTGAAGATCGTCAAGGCGTATTCGTCGATTCATGGCCCAAACATACTAAAACCATTAATTCGGCATCGCATAAAACTATTTTCTTACTTTTGCCCAAAACATCATCCCATGCACACAATGAGTTGTCTATCACCCCCAAGGTCCTAAATCATTTCCGGGATTGAGGCATCTCTCCGGACTCCTCCGGGGCTGGCTCTGCCAGGCTTCAATCTTACCTACGACTGATTTACATTCTTCTACCCGGGCTATAGACAATTCTCATGAAAAAATCATATCTGGTCCTGCACCTGGCTGTAGTACTGGCTGGCTTCACCGGCGTTTTTGGCAAGTTGATTTCGCTCAATGAAGGGCTGCTGGTTTGGTACCGCGTCCTTTTTTCGGCCATCTGGCTATTTTTCATCGTAAAGCTCCTACGGGTCAATACGGCTATTCCCCGCCAGGAAAAGCTGGGCATCGCTAAGATTGGCCTTTTTATCACCATCCACTGGTTGTTTTTCTACGCCAGCATCAAATACGCTAACATCTCGATCGGGGTAGTTTGCTATTGCCTGACCAGCTTCTTCACCGCCATTTTCGGCACCCTGTTTACGGGGAAGCGATTCGCCCTTTCGGAGCTCCTGTTAAGCCTGCTTACGCTGCTGGGCATCAGTCTGATCTTCCACTTCGACACTTCCTATCAGGTGGGCATCACGCTGGGTACCATCTCCTCGGCCTTCGCGGCCCTTTACACAATTTACAACGAGCGGCTGGTGCGGCAGTATGACAGCAGGCTGATTAATTACTACCAGATGATTGGCGGCACACTGGGTTTGACGGTTTTGCTGCCCACCTATCTCCACTTCTTTCCGGTTACCAGCGTACTTCCGGGCTGGAAAGACGCCGGCTACCTGGTGCTGTTGTCGCTGTTCTGCACGGTTGGCCTGTACATTCTGTTTGCCGAATCGCTGAAACGAATTCCGGCCTTCACGGTCAACCTTAGTTTCAACCTCGAACCGATTTACGCCATCCTAATGGCCTTTCTGTTTTTCGGCGAAAGCAAAGCTGTGGGGCTTTCCTTTTACGTTGGTCTGCTGTTTGTCATGGCGTCGGTGGGCTTGCAGAGCCTTATTTCCCTGCGCGGCAAGGATAAACGTCAAAGCTCGGAATAGCCACGGATGTTCGTCAGGGGGCAACGGCGCACCGCTGTTCCTTGACCAACATTCGCTATAAAACCGTCATTGATTCTGTTCTTATTCGGACGGGGGCAAATGCAGCATGCAATCGCAGGAGTTCTTCCGGTGAAAACGGGGGATCATAAACGCACGAACATCCGCCTTACTGTTAATCAGATCAAAGCTATGCTCGTCAATGTGCCCCCTGGTGCTAATACAACCGCCTGGCGGCCGTATTAACGGGCTATACGGCTCCAGGATTCGGCTGGAGAACGAATCCTGAATCGCCCGATCGAACACCAGAGCGTAGGCAGTGACCGGTAGATTTACCGAAGCGGAAAGCGCCAGTGCAGAAAACAGTGCACAAAGATAAACAAGCTGACTATCCGGTCTGTACCTAACGGCCCAATCGCTGCGCCAGGCGGTTGGCGAGCGCTTCGATGTCTTCCCGTCGGGCCAGCTGATGAACCCAGCTGGCGGGTATGGTATCAAACCCATAGAGCAAACCCGCCAGCCCGCCGGTAACGGCGCCTGTCGTATCGGTGTCAGCTCCGAGGTTTACCGCTTTCAGAACGGCTTCTTCATAGGTTCCGGTAGTCAACAGGCACCACACACTGGCTTCCAGCGTGTGCAGAACATAACCACTGCTTTGGATTTCGTCCGCCGGCAGATCCTGTATGTCATCGTCCAGTAAGCGGCTATACTGTTGTATTTCCGACGGATGAACGGATAAGAACTTCAGAAAATCAGAGCAGCTTTTCTTCAAGTCCGTGTAGATCGCGAACTTGTCTTTTCCGGCCAGCAACTGTCCAGCGAACTCCAGGTAGTAGAAGCAGGCGATGACCGAACGAACATGTCCGTGCGTGATCGATGAAACGGCTTTAGTCAGCTCATACCGTTCCGCTATTGGCTTGTCTTTGCTGTAGAAAAGCAAAGGCAGTATCCGCATTAACGAACCGTTCCCATTGTCGTATTCATCGCATCCGCCCGCCAGGTCAGGCCTTATTCCTTTTGCCAAATTACCAATAGCGTGCCGGGTCGCAATCCCTACGTCGAACACGGTCCCGTAGGGTGTCCAGTAGTTATGGAAAAGCCAGTTTTCAAAGTGGGTAGCCACTCGTTGCAGATCAAAATCGTGGGTTAAGGCCTCGGCCAGACAAAAAGCAAGCGAACTGTCATCAGACCACGTTCCCGGAGGAACATTATAAGTTAGTTCCGTAGCCCCTCATGTCCGTCACCGGATCGTTCCGGCGCGTCTTCCGACTTTCAAATTCCACCGGAACGCCTAAAGCATCCCCGACGGCGAGGCCAAATAAGGCATCTTTGATTTTATTGTTTCCCATTCTCTTACCGCTATTAGACCATGACCGTGCTCTTATTTGCCCGATGCTTTTTCAATTCCACCCGCCGGCGTGTGTTATAAATCCACTTATTCCTAGCCAATACAAATGGCCTCAGCAATTCCGGAGACTACCTTTGTTCACATCGGGTATGACCTGACCGCTACGGTTTAGCATGGCGCATTTCCAACCCCACCGCCATGCGGGCTTTAAAACCGGGCCACCCGTCAACCGCGTCGGTCCCGGGCAGATCCAGATACTTTCTATAATCCATGCCCTTCAGGTGAATCCCTAAAAAAGCCGTCACAACGTGTTGATTGATGTTATTGATCCGGTGCTCGTTCCAGGCGGGCTCGGCATAATGCATGTACTCATCGGGGGAGACGCCGGATTGCAGCGAGGCCAGCGGGGGCGGATTAGGCGCCACATTATGCCGGGCATTGACGTAGGTCAGCAAATACCGCTCCGCGTTAATAGCACCTTCATAAATCGCTTTGATGCCTTTCTCGTAACCCGATACGTCGTCTTTACTGCCGGCCACCAACAGGGTCGGCAACCTCAGACCCGCCAGGCCAGCGGCATCCCAAACCCCTCGCTCCATGCCCCAGGGAGCAAACGCAACCACGGCCTTAATGCGCGGGTCCAGCGAAGCTTTGTAAGCTGGGGAAGCCTGGGTGCGGGCCTCCAGTGCCGTACTGCCCCCGCTCAGCTGGCCAAACAGTTTCAGCGTCTGAGGACTGTAGCCGGCGCCGGCTGCGTTCAGTGCGCCATACCCCCCCATCGAATAGCCGATCAGGGCAGTGTTATCCGCGTTAAGCAAGCCCGCCAAAAAACTCTTACTGGTTTTCCCCGCCAGCCGGGCCATTTCGCTAAGCACAAACCCGTCATCGAGGGAGCGGTTGAGCAACGTGCTCGGAAAGCCAGCCAGATCGCCGTAGGTTGATTCGGTATGATCAATAGCCACCACTACGTACCCTTTGGAGGCCAGATTTTCAGTCAGATAAGTCAGTAAGAGCCGCGAGCCTGGGTAGCCGTGGGAGACAATGACCAGGGGATAAGCGCCCCCGCTGGGGTCAGGCTCGGCATCCCGAGCGGCCCGTCCCTGGAATGTAAACGGAATCAGCGGTCGTTTGGGGTCATTGGCTCGGCCCAGGGTGGATTCGTAGGTAACCGTGGGCTGTTGGCTGGACGGAATTTGGGCCGGATACCAGATTTCAACGGTCAACGGGCGGTCATAAAGCGGGTGCTGGCCCGCACTTCCGTGGAGCACATCTACCTGGGCTGGGTGAACCAGTTTTATCGTTCGTACCCCAACCTTATAGGTGCCCCGGGCCGCCAGTTCGGGGGCGTTGGGCAGCAAATCCCCGTTGATGAAGCCATCGCCAGCGGACTGGGCCGTTACCAGTCTGACCGATGTTAGCAGGAAAAAAAAGACAAAATAAAGCGAACGGGTGTTCATAGATGGGGTATCAAGCGGGTTCGTTAGACAAAAGCCAACGCGCTACAGAGCGTTGATCGGGTGGCGGTTAAGTTAGCGGTAAAGCTAGTAATGTTTGCCACTTCAGGATTGTATTTTAGAAATAAGTACTCCCGATTGGTCAGTGAAAAAGCAACGGCTTATTCAGCTGGCCCATTCCATAGCCCCGGGATGTGGTAAACGTTGTCTTCCTACGTTCCCATCCGGGTCCAAACAACCAATTCAGTACTTCGCGCAGCGTCGACCGGCCTACCCATTGCCGCCGGGTATAGCTGCCCCGGCAAAGTATCGACAGAAGATTGAATTTTTATTAATCTACGGAAACCTTTTAGTTTTATCTCTGCTAAGTTCTGTTGATTTCCAGTCGCTTTTGCGTGAATGAAATTGGTTTGCGTGGGGATGGTCAGCCACGGGCCTTCCCCAGCTTTCTGGGGAAGGCTAACGACAATTACCCAATGGACAGACTAGTAAGCTCGGTCAGCGGTGCAGCCCCCGCTTGCGCAGATAGTGAATCAGCTCAAACGGCCGGTCAGTCTGAATCATTGTTGCCCCGTGCGCAATCAACCAGCCCCAGCCGTCTTCGGGGTTGTTTTCTTCTACGCTACGCTCGTCGTCGTGGCCTCCGTCCTGGCTGGCCCATAAGCTGTTGAGCCAGATCTTTGAGCCGGTTTTAGGAATGGTCTGGTAATTGGAATTGACCAAAGCACTGTCGGCGCCAAAATTCAGTTCGTAGGCGACGGGTTTGAGGTTGGTTTCGTACGCCTGAATGACCGCCCCGGCGCTGGGTTGATCCAGCTTAACAATCGGCATGTAAGCCAGTTTGCCCCCCAGCAGATCACCATTTTCGGCCTTCACCTGCTCGTAAGTCTTGCCCGATTTAATAATGGCGTGGTCGACCGTACCGGTTTTGACCAGTATGTCGTAGGCGTCTTTGTAATAATCGTACCCTTTGTCAATGTTGACCATAACCCGATTTTTGGCCGTTTTCATGCATTCCTCGAAGGTCGGAATGCGTTGCCGCGTGGGGCCACCGTGTTCGTTTTTAAGCGTCAGCCCCTGCAGTTCGGCCCAGGTGTAGTCGGCGGGTTTGCCGTGGCCGGAAGTGGTGCGGTCGATGGTTGCGTCGTGCATTAGAATCAGCACCCCATCTTTCGTTTTTTTGAGGTCAATCTCCACCACGTCGACCCCCATCGCGATGGCACTTTCAATGGCCCGGATCGAGTTTTCGGGATGGTTGCGCCAGTCGCCCCGGTGGGCCACGACGAGTACCTGCTTACTGGTGGGGTCGTGCAGCTGACGAATGATCGGGTCAACGGGCCGCTGTTGAGCCAGCACGGGCGTGGTCAGTAGGATACCGGCGATGAATGCAAAGAATCGTTTGTGAAGTGGATTGGTGAATGCCATAAGAAAATGGAATTGGTTAGTCAGTATGAATCAATGGGATGAATACGGGCCCAGCCACCGCAGCACCTGCAGTTGGGCATGTGTATCGTCGAGTACACCCACCCAGAACTGTCGGCCGCCGGGTAGCACCCGAATTAGTACGTGGCCTTCGGTGCTTCGGTAACTATTACGCAGCCACGGCCCCAGGTAGGCCAGGGTTTCGGGCAGCAGGTGCAGAGCGAACACATCCCGTTTCTGCCCCGTCGCCCCCAGCCGGTGCATCACTTCCTGACCAGGCTGATCCGAGCACCAGGTCTGTTGCACGGCCACCCGCGGATTGAGGACTTGCAGGAAAGCGTCGTTGGTTGCGTCGCGGTTGCCGTGGTGGTTTAAGGCCATTGCGTCGACGGGGCCGACAACCGCAGCCATTGGCGTTTCGGTGTCGAACCAGCGCGGCAGGCCAAAGCCCCGAAGTCCGGTGTTGTCGGCCCAGGTAAAGTAATCGAACGGGCCGTAACGGAATGCCAAGGCCACGCCCAGCGGGTTCTCGCTAAACTTACCCTTGCTATCGAGCACAGAATCGGCGGTAAAATGGGTGAGCGTCTGTTCGCCCGTGCCGGACCAAATGGTACCGTTTACCTTTACCGCTCGCACCCGAAAATTAGCACCGTCGGCGGTTTTTTGACGAAGTACGATCTGCCGGTCGCTGCCTGCCCGGAGCATCTCGGCGGTGGCACCCTGCTTCACTTTTGCGTCGACAAAAGTGAAGCAGGGTGCCACCGCCGGCGTAGAACCGGCGCAAATCGGTCGGAAAATCATAAGCCGGATAGCCCCGGTCGATGATCGTGCCCACGGGCAGTAAGTCGCCGACCTCCGTGACGCCGGTTCGCTGGTAGGCCTGCCCGATTGCCGGTTTAGCCCGTTCGGTCAGCTCGCCGTAGTGGTCGCTGTGAAAGTGCGATACAACCAAGTAATCAAGCTGGAGTTTCCGACCGCCGGGCATCACTTGCCGAACGTACTCCGCAATCCACTGCCCGGCGGTTTTTGAGTCGTTGGGCCGGGCCGGAGCGACTTTCAGGGGAGCGTTTTTCCGCAGAAACGGGCTGGGGTTGAAATCACCTGCGTCGAGCAGGAGGGTCGTTCCGTCGGGAAAGATAAAGAACGTACTGTTGCCTCGACCCGTGTTGATGTGGTGAATGTCGAAGTAGCCTAATTGCCAGCGAAGACTCGTATCAGCTGGCGTTTGGGCCAGCGTCTTCAGGCTTATGACCCCGCTTAATAGCAGCAAAAAAACCGTTTTCATGCCTAAAGAATTAAGGCAGAAAACGCAAAACTTGTTTTCTGCCTTATTGACGATTAATAGCCTGGATTTTGTTGAATGCTGGGGTCGGTATTGATTTGCCCCTGCGGAACGGGCATCAGCAGATTGTTATTGGTAATGGTTATCTGGATGTTGTTGGCTTTGAACCAGTCATTCATCACCGATACAGCATTCCCCGACCGCAGCAGATCGAACCAGCGGTGGCCTTCTCCCACCAGTTCAAACCGGCGTTCGAGGTCAATGGCGGCCCGCAGATCGCTCTGGGTAGCGGCCGTGGTGCTGGGCAAACCGGCGCGGGTTCGAATGAGATTGAGGTTTGTGGCGGCCCCGCTGGTATTACCCAACTCGTTCTGGACTTCGGCCAGCATGAGCAGCACGTCGGCGTAACGCAACACCACCACATCGCTGCCCCCGTCGGTGATAACGTTGGTGGGCTGGGTCAGCTTTTTGCTCCAGGGCGTACCGGCCGAGGTGGCGGTCAGATACGTTCCTTTGCGTTTGTCGGTATTGCTGTAGAGAGCATAGAGACTTTTCGTGGGCAGGTTATGGCCTTTGGCGCCCGATACCGTTCCCGAAGGTGCGTACTGCTGAAACAGGGTGCTGCCTTCGGTATTGCCGTTAACCCCCGACGCAAACTGCACGGCGAAGATGATTTCCTTGTTATTCTCGTTGCTGATGCTGAACACGTCGGCCGGATTCGCCAGCAGGACGTGCTGCCCCGAACTGACCACCGCCTGCAACAACGTCTGCGCGTCGGCGTAGCTTTTCAGCGTCAGGTGCACCTTCGCCAGCAACGACTGCGCGGCCGTCTTGACCACCCGGCCCGGCTGCGACGACGTAGCGGGCAGGACGGCGATG
>Ga0325400_1002744_pt1 | contig 15625 bp, 9 predicted proteins | sample PopdelMetagenome_2_FD_205662 | JGI IMG/M metagenome (GOLD analysis project Ga0325400, IMG submission 205662) | Populus deltoides microbial communities from Bellville, Georgia, United States - Xylem-PdKOR-R1 | ecosystem: Host-associated > Plants > Phyllosphere > Stem > Wood/Secondary xylem... | reverse complement strand
AGGAGACAGTTGACCTTAGTCTCCAATCAACCTCTCAAATTAGATTGGTTGAAGAAGGATGTATATAATAATTCAATAATTGAAAACTGTAATATATCAATTATTAAAAGTATACGACCATTAACAGCCATCAAAGAAGAAAGGAATCTATAAAAATCAAATCAAATTGCCTCCACCCAATATACAAATACAGACAAATTGAGAATACACATTAGCATTTCTGTTCACGCCAGAAATAAAAAATTTCTAAAAAAAAAAAAACAAAATTCATATACTCAACCAAAAGAGAAGTCAAAAGAAAAAAAGGGGCAGCTTGTGTAAAGAAGATAATACTTGTAAAACGTTGAAATTACTTTTGTCTTTACCACTCCCGCTCTCACCAAATCAACCCCTTCAATCACTGTCTCTCTCTCTATCTCTACTTATTTTCTTACATCGACAAAACAGAACCCTAAAACAAAAAACACGCAGAAGAGAGACAAAAAGAGAGAAGGACACTGCCTTTCTACAGCATTATCGACAAGAAATTCAATACCCGTATTACGTTTTTCAAGAAACAGGCAAGTTTTGCTTCTTTTTTTTTATGTATTTTCACTTTTTTTTTAATGATTTGAGGTGTTGATTAAGCTTAAGTGGAATTTGTTTTTAACATGGTTTTATAATTTACTTGTTGGTCTTGCATGGTGGTTGAGAAAATGGCAGGAAAGAAAATGAAAAGTTTGAGTCTTTTGGTTTTTAAAGTACTAAATTTTTGTCATCTGAATTGTTAATTTAAGCTTAAGCAAGATGGTTTTAGGTTGTAATTTAGCTCAGTTAGATTTAGCTTGTTTTTTAATGAACTGGGTTTTGAAGCTCCTTGGTTTTTGTTGCCAATAAGGTAGAAAAGATTTGATTTTTACCTGAGTAATTTTTATTTCCACTTAAAATAAGCTCATATAGTTGCAATAAGCTTAGTCTCAGATGAGTTGTGTTTTGTTTTGTTTTCTGGTTTATGGTTTATGCTTAAATGGAGCACTTTGAGCTTCAAAACTTTCTTTCTTTCTATCTATTTATTTATTCATTGAATTCTCTCTGCAGTAAATTGAGTAAAAAAGGGATTTTGGGTATTGGCTTGTGGATTGCCTGATTGTATATTTTTTTGGTTTTTTTTTTGTTTTTGTTTTCTTAAAAGTTTCTTTTGCTGCATTGCTAAATTTTGCAGGGTTTTTGTGTTTATTAACCTATTGAGATTGATGGTCTGTTCAAATTGAGTTTTGATGGTGTTGTTATGTTGAGAGTGGATGGGGGAGTGAAGAGGTTTTGGAGAATTCTACTCTTATGGATGTTAGTATGAGTTCATGCAATGGAACAATGGTCCAGCACACAAATGGCATCGAGGAGAGTGAGAATCTAGGTGCTGATCTACTTAAAGATTTTGATTTGTGCTGGGAAGATATTGAGGATCGATTGACCGTTTCTAGAATGGTTAGTGATTCGGTCATAAAGGGCATGGTATCTGCAGTTGAACAAGAGGCAGTGCAGAAGATTGCTCAGAAAGAATTGGAGTTGACTAGATTGAAGGAAGAATTGCATCTTTACCACGTGGGCGCAGATGAAAATGAATCTGTGTGTTCAGGGATGTGCCAAGAGCAAAAATATAGAAAAAATGGTCTTTATTCTACCCATTCAGATACATTTGTGGAGCAAGCTGTGTTACAAGAATCTTTGGAAAATCTTAAAATTGCAGTTAAAGGGAAGCTTAAGAAGCTCAAGAAAGAAATTCACAAGGTTAAAGGGTCCTGTTCTACGAGGAGGAGGAATTCAGCTTCTGAAATTGTGGGTTTGAGTGGTATCCTTCCAGAAAAGGTGCCTGATAAATGGAGTGATGTGGACAGAATGCTTGAGGATCTAGGAGCTACTCTGGACTCTTTCTACAAACACACAGATGATATGGTCCGTTTCTCCAAGTTATCACTCTTTGAGTGGCAGCAGGAGAAGGAGTTTCAGGCAGAAATTGAAGGGCTGGTTATCCAAAATTGTATTAGGGGTCTCCAAGAAGAGTTTGAGCAGAGTTTGTGGGATCAAAATACCCAGTTTTTTGGCAATTTAAGTGCAAGTTGGCTTGAAAAGGTGAAAGAGCTTTCAAGTTTACGTCAGGAATTGGATGCTATCGCAAAGTCACTGTTTGTATCTGAAAGCGGGCAGTTAATTTCTCATTGTTCCTTTGAGCACCGGAAGTCTTCAGGTCATCATGTTTCAAATGGAAATCACGATGAGTCTATAATTACTATGCCAGAAAATTTGGAAGCTGCCCAACTAAAGCACATGAACAGGGAAGACTTGTTTCATTATCTCAAGACTGAGATGACTAAAATGAAGAGACACCATGAGTCAAAAGTGCAAGAGATGACGGAAGAAATTTTCAGCCTCAAGAGGGAGTACTTAAAAGAAAGGGGATCTTCTTTGCCAGTGAGGAAGGATAAGGACTTAGACATACTGAGGAAAAAGATCGCTGAAGTCATTTTGAAATTGGATGACATTCTTGTTGAAAATGAGAAAGTGCCTTCAGCGAGCAACAATGCAGAGAGTCTTGACAATATGAAGGACAGACTTGAATCCCTTCGTTTAGAAAACCATGAACTACGAGACTTGCTTGCACAAAAGAAAAGGGAAATAAAGCTCCTTTCCTTACAAGTTTCTGATGCTACTGAGAAAATGTCACAACATTCTCTGACAGAGGTAAACTTGTTGAGAATAATCACTAATCTTAAAAGTTTAATAGAAGATACACATGTTGAAACTACAATCAGTGAAGATCTGCATAAAATACTTCTCAAGGAGTTCATGGGCCAGATCAAATGCTTCACTAAAGAATCAGACCTGGAGTATGATTTCATGGAGGGAATTTATGAAATTATATTCAGAGAAGCAGCTCAAAATGCCAAATCTGCTAGCAAATTGGAAATTGAAGATTCAGATATGGAGTCTATTATTACACAAGGGCTGTTGGAAGTTGGTCTTCAAGAGGCCTTCAAGGAAGCTGAGGAGAAACTTGGTAGTTTGAACCAGAAATATGTTGATGAAAATAAAGTTCGATTGACGCTCGAGATGGAAGCTATGGAAAAAGAAAAGGCATTAAGAATGAGCATTGCAGAGAAAGAAAAACTAGACCAAGATATACACTTGCTAACAGCAACAATTCAAGAGAAGGACAAACTAGTGCGGGAATCAACAGATGCATTGGAAAAGGAGAAGGAAAATTTAGAGTTGGCTTCTAGAGAGCTTGGCAATTTAAGGGCTCAGACAAGTCAGCAGCGTCTATTAATTTCACAAAACAGTGAAGAATCTGAGATCATTAAACATGATTTGCTCGAGGCTTTGGACAAAAACAAACTTTGTGAGGAGGAGATTAGCAAGTTGCAAGAGAAGGTTCAGCTAGTGACAGAGAACTTGAGGGAAGCTACTGAAGAGAAAAGCATGCTGCTTGCTGTTTCTCAAGAGAAGCAATCATTGGTTGAAGCAAGAGAAAGGGAGCACAGGGAGCAACTGGATTCAATAGTTGTTCTTGTCAATGGATTATCAAGAGCAGTTACTGATTTTGAAAGCAGAGCCACAAAAGAAATCAAAAGGAGTAGCTTGAGGTGCTTACATTGCCATTGTTTTGATATAAGAGTTATTTATTTTCCCATATATTAATTTATATTGACGTGTGGACACATTGGGGTCTTTTTTTTAGAATGGTAACCGTAAATGCTTAATGAAGCCTAAACTACACTAATGCGTGCACATATTCATAATATAAAGGATTCCGCTGCTTAGATTATGCATGTGGGAAATGGTATGCCCCCATTGTATTTGTATTACCCGATTTTTTCAGATCATTAACCTATAAAGCTTGAAAGAGTTTATTATGCTGTAGAGGATGATGTTTTGACTGAAAATTGTTGCGTAGTAGAGAATAAGTTTATTGATTAGAAACCAGCCATAACAATACATGGCTTTTTTGCAGGCTGGAAAATCTTAGTTCACAATCGGGTTCTCTTATTCAGAAGGCTGGTATACTTAAGAGAATGGGATTTCTGCACAAGCAGAAGTTGGAAAGTAGGTGTTCTGACCTTCAAAAGGCTGAAGCTGAGGTATGCCTTAGAATTCACACTTTGCAAGACTTATCATATCTTTTAGTGGTTTGCCATCATCTCATAACAAATTACACTCTACAGAACACATGTATTGGTTGTTTTGTATGTTTTTGCATACACTATGCTTACTGGTTTGGAGATAAATTCCAATAACTTAAACGGTGGTGTATATGTCCATATGTAGAACTATGTTATTTCATTACTTGAGGAAGTAGCTTTTTATTTTGTTTCTGGAATGGTTGTCTTTTCTGATTAATGTTTGGGTACAGTTTTCATGCTATATTCCAAAATATTAAAATATATAGGATAGACGTTAATGCACTGGCTTAATGGATAGAGAAGGCTTGACTCACATGCTCATTGGAGTTACAGAACCACCAGGGATTTTTTTTTTTCTGAAAAAAAAGACAGTAAGTATGAAGTAACCAACTTAAATTGAATTAATGAAAAAAATTGGAACCCTGGAAATCTTTTTCCTTTTGGAAAGATTTTGAAGTTTTATTTGTTGGAGTAAAAGAAGATAGCGCAGAGAGGTGTATTGGGGAGATTTTTTTCCGCTTCATACTCCCATAGCTATGTGATCAAAGATTATCTGCTATTTAAGAGGATGGAGCTTTTTATTTCAAAGGGTGAATTTTTTTGTGAATAAGTATATTCAGTGAATCAGTTATATTTTTTGTAATTTTGGGTGATCTTGTCCAATGCTCCATGCATCCTTTGCTCAACTCTTCACAGTGACCCCTGGTTCTTTAAGTTTTAATCCAATTTCATGAAAATGTACACCCATGAACTTGAAAAAATGTGTATTGATATGTGTTTTTCATTTTTCTTAACTAGTTTACTGGATTTTTTTTGTCTGAATTTCAGGTTGATCTTTTGGGTGACGAGGTAGAAAATCTTCTAAGCCTCCTTGAAAAGATATACATAGCACTGGATCATTATTCTCCGATATTGAAACATTATTCTGGAGTAAGATGCTTTTTTCTTCTGCCACTAACACTTAATGTATTTGGAATTAATTTGTGTTCGCTTGCTTTCATTTTAACTTGTGTGTGTGTGTGTGTGTGTGTGTGATTGAATTTGATTATTTCTTGAAGTTGCAAAGTGGGACATGAGGGGGAGACAACTCTTTGCATAATTACTGTTGACTAATATTTGCACAGAGTCCATTACATGTTTTGTTTTGAAATTTCATAGAAGTAAATATTACAACTTTCCCTATGTTGGATGAATTCCATTCAGGCTTCAGCCACTCAAAATTTTCAATTTTGATCACGAAGAAACTAGTAAAATGAGAAGGTAATCCATGAATAGATTCCAACACAAAAGAGATTGATTATCGAACATTTGCACATCAACCTTGCCTAATTTAAAATAATTTTTTTCATGGTTATACATTGGTAATATTGTAAGACACCCCATCAATACCCTTAAGACATTTAATTTTTGATTCATCCATTCATTAACCGTTTACTTCTTTTGTTGCAGATTACTGAGATTCTAAAGCTAGTTAGAAGAGAATTGAATGGAGAATCTATGAAACCAGTTTGATCCGACAAGGTAATGTTTCCAAATTAGGTGGTTCCATCTTAAACATTATGTCTTTTGGGACATGGCAAGATGAAATTGAGCCAAAGGCCATTGGTGTATGCTCCTAGCTCAAGCTGTCACCTAAACATAGCATTCTGTATGTTGGAGTAAATTGATGATTATTTATGAAGATTTTCTGGTGCATTTTATAGGTATCCTCTCTTTATTTCCTCATCAATAAGTTTTGTTGAACAGATGATACTGCATAGTGAAGGAGGGAATTTTGCCAAGTGCCTTCGCCAACACATTGAAGCTTCAAAACTCTTGCAAAGTAGAAAGTCAAAAAAATATTCATAGTTTTTGGTGTCAGAAGGAAAGTGATGCAGTCTCCCCCTTGGCCTTTGGAGGGGCACGCCAAACGCCCGCAACAAGAGGCGAGGCAACTTTAGAAAATTTGGTTTTTGTGATACAGAATGGTCCCACATTCCTGGTTCTGGACTGCTAGTCACAGTGAATCGCAGACTGGTTCTGTGATTGACAGTTTTCAGTTCTCCCTCCCCCCCTCTGCCTACATAGATTATAGTTTTATGATACCATAGGTTTACAGCCTGTTAATGTATAGGTCTTTCTGCAGTTAATGAATCATTCTTGCTAGTTGGTAGGCAAGTTTTCAGCTGTCTTCATTCTTGAGATACGATAGCTGTTATCCCAGGTAGAAAAGAAATCTCTTACAAGCAGATTTTTTGGGAATCATCAAAAAGTGATTCCTAATCAAAACTAATGAAAATCTTAAGCAATTTCCTTACCAACATGCTGGTGTGATCATATTAATTAGTTTGCAATCAGAAATATAAAGACTTTGAGACATCGGCAAATTTGGACAGACCACACAGGAGCATCTAGCTAGATCAAACAATGGAGGACAAAAGGTGGAAATAAACATTGAAAAACAAGCAGACGAAAAGGCATGTTAAATGCTTTTACCATCAATTCTCGAGTCTTTCATTATCTTTACGTACAGCTGAAAAATGGGGAGAACAAGCGTGAAATATTCTTCCAAAATATGTGGAAGTTAAGAATGAAATGGATGTGCCAATGGTTACCAATGGTTAAATCATGAACAAGTAGCTGCTTCTCATTTTTCTTTTTCCTTAAATGAAGGCAGAACGCACATAAGAATTTCACTAAATACATTTTATTTCCAAGAAACCTTCCTCTATCTTGATCTGTACAGTAGAGAATTCAGCACCCTAAAACGGAACCAGTCAGCTATGGGAGTTCTCTGTTGATTCTTTCATCAAGAAATTCCAGGCCAGCAACGCTGCCCCAACTGCTGGTTCCACCTGAATATTCAAAACAAGAATCAATACTGGTCATCTCACTCCCAAAAATCAGACAACTGTTCATTTTGCACCATGACAAGTACCTCCACACCAACAAGTCATGCTTTGAATTAAGATGCAACTTAGTCCGAGGATTTCCCTAGTGATCCCTTTCTGGTTTTATAGTTTAGAAAGTTGTAGCGTTGCTCTTCTAATTGTAAATCACTAAAATCAGTTGCAACTTGGTTCAATGAATTCAGAGTTGACAGGGGGGAAGGGTTAAATTTGACAAAAATGAAAGCAAGGCTTGAAATCAGGTTTTGCAATTTGTTGAGAAATGAATGCTTCAAGAATAAAAAGTGAATCGATGCTAACCTGTGGTCTAATGGGATGGGCCCCAGGAAACTGCTCCTGAATGCATTTCATAACTTCTTTCCCAATATCCCAAGTCCTGTTAGCTTCGAGAACACCACCAACCATCACAACAGGGAAAGAACCATTTCCATCTGCAAGGAAAAAAAGTCTTTAAGGTTAAGTTATTGAAAATAAAAGGTAAGAAAAGCCAACAGACATGCTTTACTAGATAGCTTTCCAAAATTGCATTCCTATTATTGTTAGAATGGTTTATATGGAATATATCACATCAACTTGCGATAAAGGCTAAAGAACACCATAACCAAGAGTTGAGGCATCATGAGTTCATACAAGGGACCCCCCCAGTGCTAAAATTTATATGAAAACGATGTTTATCTTGAGCAACATTTTAAATGAGTATAGTCAAATCAGGTTTGCACCTTCACCGCACAAATGAAGTCTTTGGACAACAGCCTTCACACTTAGAGCCAAGTCCTGGACTGCATTGACCAAGATCTTAGTTGCTACTTGATCGCAAGCTTCTGCACAAGATACCACTTCTGGAACAAGTGCTGCAATGCGTGCCCAGGATGGATCAGCATAAGTCCACCTAAAAAATCAATGAAAAGATAGGCATCAGTTCACCGAATGATTATCAGGGGGCTTTAGAGGAGCGGGATTTCTCTTATAGCCATTTCATTTAATACTAAATATCATGTGCTTTAAACCATTTGTTGGTTACATATATGCAAGGGGAAAGGAAAATAAACAAGAAAGGAAAAAACATGAAAAGGAAACACACAGACAATGAAGGATACTTTGATTTCAAATTTCAAAGTTCAAACCAATAATTGAAAATAAAAATGATGAGCAGAGTCAAGACGGTTTTAAAACAAATACCCGATAAGTTCATCAGGAGACGAGAGGCTGAGTGCCTTCAAAATCTTATTTGTTAGCATTGTCTGTGGACCACGACCATCATGAGCCCTTATTACTGCAGTCAGTGCCTTTGCAGCAATTCCATATCCACTGCATTATCACACATTACTAAAAAAAATTACCATACTTGAAAAGGTAAGAAGACTGTCTAGCAAATGATCAATTAACAAAGCAATTTTCTTTTTATAAAACCTCAAGCTATTAAAAGCCACTGGATGTTATTTTCAGAAAATGAAGTAATTAGCATTCAAACTGTTGATTATTTAAGAAGAGACAAGGAAACTAAAACTCAAACCTATCTCATACACCTTGACTGCATTAGGCAAAGAACTGACCACACACCGAGTGTATAGCGCATACCTCCCCCAATCACCTAGGACAGGTCCTGCACCTGAAGCTCGAGCTTCTCTGCCATCTTCAGCAAATCCATAAGAAATGCACCCCGTACCAGCAATTAATACACAGCCATGAAGCTTTCCCATGGTCCCACTTGCAAGAGCAGCAACAGCATCATTCTGAACATACAACTTCACATGGCTAGGAAATATTTCTCTGTAAAAACAGAGCATCTGATTCAGAACAAGACATTCACGAGTAATTCATTGGTAATAAGCAAGGAGAAGGAAAATAAGAAGCAAGTAGTAATGGTGCGGGTGAATCTATGGCCACAAGTAGAAAATATTTTATATGGAATTGGGAACATTCCAACTAAAACACGAGGAGAAATGAAAGCAACAAGATTATATTTTAAGGTATCAATGAACAATAATAGGCTCTTATAAGACATGAAAAAAGATAGAATTTATGTTCAATTTCCACTGGTCAGGTCACTGCACAGTGAGAAAAAAGGTGCTAGGTAATACTCCGATGCAAACCTTAGCCAGTTTAGTATCCTTTCTTGATCAGTTGGATGGTTAACACCAGAAACGCCTAAACAAACAGCATGAACAGCCGACCAATCAGAACCTGATTTTGAGAGGGCTTCAGCCATAACCTCTTCCAATGTGTCCCTGGCAGCAGTTTCTGTAGGATATGATACATGAACAGTAACTAAAAAAAGCAAAGAAAATGAAACAATGTTTTATCATTTTGATTCTTCAACGTTGACAATGTGAGAGAATGTTGATATTATATTTATGTATTCAACAATGGTGTGGAGAACATAAAGGATATGACATAGGGCTATAATAATTGAAGGTTTATCAGAAAATTTTGATTATTAGCGTCCATATTGGAACTGATACAGAGAAGACAAAAAACATTATGCATTAGAATTCTTAAAAACTACCAACTTAGAAGTTCATTTAAGCATCCAAGAACCCCTATTCTCAAAAGAAAGCATGAACAAATCAAGTTGATCAACAAAAAAAATTAAATAAATAAATCCAGGCGACAATTGGCAAAGCTAAGAGATCAGCAAACTCAAAAAAGTGAGTTCAAGTGTTGTGCAAACAACACAAACATTAAAGATATTAATCAGAGGGAAAAGTCCACTCTACAGCAGCTTAATTACTCTAAAAACTTCCCCGTATAAACACACAATCAGATTAAATCAGGGGCCAAAACATATAGCTTAGCATTGGTACCAACAAATCAACTCCAATTTGTAAAACTCAAAATAATTGGGAATTATGACAAAAAAAATTTAAGAGCAGATCTCCGAAGATTATAAGGTGAAGGTCTAATTCCATTTTTATTTTCCTTTTTTTCCCATAAAGTGCCAAACTTTGAGTCGGATTAAAGGGAAAAGAGCCAAAATTCAACCAAATTCCCATCTGGGTCAGTCCAAATCATAAAAACTCACCAAAAATCATTAACCTAATGATCACCATAATCAAAACCCAAAACAACCCACATAAAAAACAAAAAAAGATTCAAACTTTAACTAAATCAAACACCAACCACTATATCCACCATTCGAAAAACAAAAAAAAAATCAAAAGGGTAACAAAAAAGAACAGCAAAAATACCTCCAACGCTGTTATGATTGGAGCAACCAGAAACAGCACGTCCAAGGATAGGAGGAGGGTTAGGGAGGGATTTTGAGGAAGAAAATAAAGGAATGCAGACACAAACAGTTGAAGTAGTCCCACCATCAATCCCCAAAATGACTCTATTATCAGACCCATCTCCATTTTCACAGTGATCATGACCTTCAACTTGTTTTTCATGGACATTTGAATCTCCATTGCTTTCCCCATAATTATTCATCGCTTAAACAGAAAAATATCTCTAACACTCTCTCTCTCTTTTGAAATGAAAGATTAAGGAAAAGCTATGAAGGAAAGAAATACAAGTTAGAGAACGATGACTTTAACCAGAAAAACGGAGACTTTGACATCAGGATTTTTGTTTGATACGGAGAAAGAGTGTACTATTTTTAGTCACTTATTTATGAACAAATTTATAACTTAGTCCAATATGTTTAATGTGGTCAAGCAGTTCTTAAGGTGAGCAACTCGGAGGATAGAGTGTTTAAACCCAATTGACTTCTTCTTGATGATTCTTGCTACCTCAGGCTGGAAGAGATATTGAATTTGTGTAAATGGACAGAATGAAGCAGCAGCCAGTAAAGCTAAGATCAACCAATGTCCCAACGTGGAGCCTCTCGTGACATGCTTTCTTTCCCCTCTTCGTGTTTCCAAGTGAAGGATGAGGCTCATGCGTTGTGTTCTTATTATGTATGTGATTATGTATTTAAGAATATTTAGTAAAAAAATATATAGCATAATTTTGTATGGATTAAGAAAAAACTATAATTTATAATTTTTTTAAATCTACTTTTTTTTTTTCAAACCGCAAAAATCATATTGGCCCCAAAGCCCCATTGCCAGCTCCCATGGTCTTGGCCTATTGGGGACTCGATGTAATCCTTCTTCTTCTGGCAAAGATACTTCAATAACACAACGGTCAGCAAGAGTTAAGGGACTGATTTGTGGGTTTTCAAACATGGAGGACTAAGTTGTAATATTATTCAAGACAAAGGGAGTAACGAATAATTTACTCTGGGAAATGTCGATGGTTTGGAGTTTGGAAATTGTGGCGTTGTGTCCTTGGGGAATCGGTAAAGTTGTTTACCGGCTAAATGTTCGTTTGGTATCTTTAGTTCTTTTTATTTGTTAATAAGGTCCCTCAACGTTTTTTTTCCCTTTATTCATCCTCGCAATCTATATTTCTTCACGCGCTCCTACCTCCAGTAATCATTGATTAAATAAAATAGAAAGATCATTTACTTTAAACAGAAAAAAATCTAGAGAAATATATTAAAATAAAATAGAAAAACAAAAAAATAAAATTAACTAAGAATAAAAGTTAAATTCAAAGTAATGTTTCAATGTGATTGCTAAACTTTAAATATGGTCAATCTTGTCCTTGAGTTTTAGCATATATGAAAGATTTCCATCATACAACTTAATTTTTAATTTGTAGAATTAAATTTATTTTAGATCTAGTTTGACTTAACTTATAATGGGAAAATTAAGCAGTGATTTTTGTACAAAACAAGTGCCATCCTCTGATGGGCAATTCTATGGAACAAAATAATTTGATGGATTGTCAAAAAAAAAAAAAACTATGGAACAAAATAATTTGATGGACTGACACAAGGAATCTTATGTTATTGATTGGTAGATGTGGTGGAACCATGTGTTTAATTAGCTAGAAGAACAATATTTCATAGAATAATATTTCTTACTTTCCACACTGTAAATTAATTAACTCACTACTAGGGGATTCGAGGGGAGTTTTATGTTGAATCAAGTTAACAATTAATTTAACAAAATTTAATTAAGATTTTAATTCATCTTAACTTTATTTTTCATGATTACATTTTAAATCTTTAAAAAAATTCTTAATAAAATATCGTTTTAAATTGATTAGATCAAACTATCAAATTTATTACTCAGTCACAACAAAAATTAATAAAAAAAAATCCCTTTTCGCTATACATAAATAATTCATTGATTTTTCAATAAAATATGAAATTGCTAAACTTTAAAGATATATAAATGATTAGTTTGAATCAAGGTTGTTGGTCCATCAAATCCAATTTATAGACTTGTTTGGATGATAGAATCACTCAAAACTACTTGGATTTGATTGTTTTCCTAACCTTTTATCTTCTTGTATTATATGAAAAAGGACTAGCAGTCCAACTACCTAAGCTGGATAAATTTCAAATATATGTCACTTTTATATATAATCTTCATCATGATCATTTTTATTATAAAAAATATCAACTTAATTTCTTGGGTCATTTTTCTTTTCTCAACATTAATATATACATTAATCAATGTAAATATTGCATTGGTCTAATTAATGTGTACCAATCCCCTAGAATAAAATATATGTTAATTGATAATTAATCCTTCACAATCAACTCAACTAGGTTTATCTAGTATTTTCTTAGACAGTAAATCTAGAAATTCTATAAAATTTATACTTATCAATCATATGTTATCGTGTATGATTATAGTTTAGGATAAAAAAAAAATAGAGATAATACAAATAAAAAATATATTTATTTTACCTTTGTCTTAAAAATATAAAAAAATCACTCTAAAATTATTACAAAAACATATTTATTTATTTTTTTCCACTAAAATGTTTATGTTTATATTATATATAATTTTTTCTTTGTAAAAAAAAAGAAAGTAAATAACCAGAACATATATATGTATTTAAATTTTCTGTTAACTAAGCATAATGGATTCAGTGCACAAAAATCTGGATACTAGAAACCCTAATCTCTAGTAAAAAGTAAAGGAAAAAGAAAACTAGCGTGAGAAACAAGAGTCGGCAATGTATTCTCTTGTCCCACGCTGCATGAACATAAAGAGATTGTACTGACAAGGATATATGTATTTTCAATGCAATTGTGGATGCAGATTGAAGAGAGGAGGAAGACATGCAAGCATGTTAGATGGCAGGCATTAACTGGTTAATTTGACCATAGAGATGAGATCAGGATAAGGACCCTCCAGGACCCAATAGGGGTACTCTTGGTACGGACAATAAAGGAGACAAGGCACAGCTTTTTTAGCTCTAGCTGAAACTCAAAGGGTAGTTTTGTTAATGCTCAGTCACTACAGTACAGCATCACTGCTCATCATCTTCCAGACATCTGCATGTGACCCACCTCACCAATAATGGAACCCCATCTCATCGATCTCTGGTTACACTGCCCAAAAACCACCATAAAGTAGAGAAAAATAATATCAAAAGATCACAAAAGATGATGTCTTTGTGTGTGTGTGTGTGTGTGATAGCCTAATGACAACAGTTAAAAAAGATTATAATAAAAAGGAAGCTTAAGCCATGTCAGATTCTTGTCTTTAAAGCATAGAACGGAAAACTACAGGATGGAAAGAAGTGAACTTTTCCAATCCTTTTTTTTTTTTTAACGACAACCCATGTTCTATTTCCTTTGTTTTGATAGTCACAATTAGTATTTTCAAGATTTGTTTCTTGTGATAATTTTCTCTAGATTTCAATCTCATTTCCTGTGAGCAAAAGTTTGTTTCTTTACATCTCATTGCCATTTTGCATCCAGTTCTTGCATGTTTCTTCTTGGTTCATCAGATCTGAATGGTTACTGGGGTTGCTGATTGGAGAGGGTGGATTCATGGAGGATGTGCAGCTGGTTTTGATAAACATTCTTGGTTTTTAACTTTTGAAGTCTCTGAAAGTGGGAATTCAGATGCCTGTATGGGACTAGAGAAGGTAACTTGATGCATTGGTGAAGTCTGTTGAGAATTCTTGATGCTTGCTTTAATGTATGAAATTGTTGTGAGCCTTTTGATGATGATGATGAGGTTATTTGGGTGAATTAAGAGATGGGATTTTCACGCATTTTGTGAAATACTGTTTGTTTTCTTGGTTGGTTCTTGTTGGACAATTGAGGATTGATTTTGTATTTTTGAAGGTTCTTGAGGGAAATTGGCAGTAATGGAGAAGGTCCAGGGAAGAGGGATTTGGGGTCTTGTATTTCTGATCATAGTGTTCCTATCTGTTAGCAGTGGAGAAGCTCAGTCAAAGCCTGTTTTGGTAAACTGTGGTGCAAATAGCAGTATTAATGTGGATGGTAGGAGATGGATTGGTGATTTGGCCCCAAACGATAATTTCACTGTCAGTTCTCCTGGTGTTGCTGCTACTGATTCAAATGCTGATGGCAATTCAACCTTAGGGCCCCTCTACAAAACTGCCCGGATTTTCAATGCTTTGAATTATACTTTTGCTGGAATGCAGGGAAACTACTTTCTTAGACTCCATTTTTGTCCATTCCCTTTTGAGAATTATAATGTCAATGAGTCCTCGTTCAGTGTCGTGGCTAATGGTCTGAAACTGATGACTGAGTTCAATGTTCCGGTCGAGATTTCAGACAAGAATTTGCACTTGCAGAATTCCAACAGCAATTCAAGTTCTTTGTCCTTGGTCAAAGAGTATATTCTAGCAATCAATGATGTTCTTGTGGTTGAATTTGTTTCATCTAGGGGATCATTCGGGTTCATAAATGCCATAGAGGTTGTCCCTGTGGTTGGCACACTTTTTGCAGACTCAGTTAGTAAAGTGGGTGGAAGTAATGCCAATTTCAATGTAAGCGGACGGGGGATTGAAACTATGTATCGGTTGAATATTGGGGGACAGGAGATCAAAACTAATCAAGATTCAGATCTTTGGAGGAAATGGGAAATGGATTCCAGCTACATGATTACAGCAGATGCTGGTGTTGAAATCAGGAATACTTCTAATGTCACTTATGCATCGAACAATGATTCCTCGGTGGCTCCACTTCTTGTATATGAAACAGCAAGAATCATGTCCAACACAGAAGTCTTGGAGAAAAAGTTTAACATGTCATGGAAATTCGAAGTAGATCCTGATTTTGATTATTTAATCCGGTTACATTTTTGTGAGCTGGTATATGACAAAGCAAACCAGAGGATTTTCAGGGTCTATATAAACAACAAGACAGCTGCTGATAGCTTTGATGTTTATGTACGGGCAGGAGGGAAGAACATAGCATATCATCAGGATTATTTTGATACGGTTTCCTCCAAGACCAACACCCTTTGGGTCCAACTGGGTCCTGACACTGCAGTTGGTGCTTCAGGAACTGATGCTCTCTTGAACGGACTGGAGATTTTCAAGCTGAGCCGAAGTGCGAATCTTGCATATGCTGACAGAATTGATTCAACTGAGAAAACTGGAAGTCATTCAAAATCTTGGATTCTCTGGTTGGGGGTTGGAGCAGGTGTAGCTTCTGTCCTCATTATTGCAATTACATTTACTTGCATCTTTTGCTTCGGCAAAATCCGAAGAAAACAAATGAATGATGCCAAAGACAACCCTCCTGGATGGCGG
>Ga0325400_1002743_pt1 | contig 15625 bp, 8 predicted proteins | sample PopdelMetagenome_2_FD_205662 | JGI IMG/M metagenome (GOLD analysis project Ga0325400, IMG submission 205662) | Populus deltoides microbial communities from Bellville, Georgia, United States - Xylem-PdKOR-R1 | ecosystem: Host-associated > Plants > Phyllosphere > Stem > Wood/Secondary xylem... | reverse complement strand
ACAAATTTCAACAGAAAAATGAAAATAAAAGGAGAGAATAGAATGTAAACAAACTAACTGATCATTGGCTTCCCTGATGCACATATAGGCAACTCACCATCACTGAACCTGGTGGTTGGGATTGAATGGCAAGATATGTCGGTCCACCACCACGACCGATACTCCCTCCTCGCCCATGGAATAGAGTTACTTTAACTTTATGATCTTTGCAAGCTGCCGCAACATCCTCTTGGGCTTTGTAAAGTTCCCATGCAGCAGTGAACCGCCCAGCATCTTTACCAGAATCAGAATATCCAACCATCACCTATTCACGAGATGTTTAAGATCAATGAAAGTTTATCAAAATAATCTAATTAAATCAATTTCGAAATGGCTTTTAAAATGAATACCTCCTGATGCCCGTTATGGTTCTTTACAATGTGCTCTGAGTACCAATCAATTGATAATAATTTCCTGATAACCGAACCAGCCCCTCTAAGATCTTTCACAGTTTCAAACAATGGAACCACCCGCAGCCTATTCCAAGATATGTATAGGTCTTGTGAGATTATTTATTGTAAATGCAGTGTAAACTTAACACTAAGCTAAACTTTTTATCTCGTTACCCATAGTACTATGCCAAAAAGTGTCGCAAAACTCTCCATTTTCTACTACCTATAAACTTAGTGAATTGTGAAATGAGCATTAAGAGATCTACCCTCAAACACAGAACCTAACCAAATTGTCAAACCTCAGGTTCAGGAAACTATTAGTAGGCTCACAGCATCATCGAAAGAAAGATCAGCAGTCTTGAAATGCAGAAAGGAAGTTGTTTAGGAAATACTGGTGTATGTTACAAAATATTTCAAATACTCTAAAAAGATCATACCTCAAAAATTTTCAGTTGTGACGACAATGGGTAAATACTAATGTCACTAAATCACAATTGCATTTGACATACAGTGATACAGTAACAGGACATCACTTTATTTTTAAAAATTGGAAACTCTAAGTAAATATGTGGCCCAATTTCAAATGTCATGGTCAATAAAAGAATCCCTTCTTTTTAACAAGCATGCTTGCATTTACACATTACCATTTCAAATAAATTAAATGAAATTTTCTGATCTTGTGTTCATGCTCTAACCATACATTCCTATGAGCATATGACAATAAACCAGGGAAAGCATTTCACAGATTAGTATTTAACATAAAAGAGGTGTTAACTCACGTTCCTCCAGGACATGGCCTCCCTAGCTCGCCACTAACAGCAAGACGGGCATCTTTTTGTAAAAGCTCCACAGCAAGGACATCGCTCGCCTGCCAAAAAAGAAGTTCAAGACAATGTTAATGTTTATTATACAAGAACTACAATCACATATTCTGCTATTAATGCAAGCAATCTTATCTCAGACTAACATAAAAATAAATGACTAGGTAGCAGCAGCTAGTCGTACATTGGATGCCATAGAGATCACATATGCTCCAAGTGAATCACTCCCTAGCTCAGCAGCAACACGGAATGTATCCAAGACTTCTTTAACATCAGGAGCTACCTGCCAAAAACCAAATTAAGAGAAGGCATCCACACACAAAAAGCAAAAGACAGACAAAGAAAACATGAATAAAATGCACACATTGCAATGCTGTCCAGGAAGAAAATATCATTTTCTCAAGTCAACTAAAGGTAATGAATTCTATGGTGATTTCAATTACTTGAGAGATGCTTTAAACAATCCAACCACATTGACAAACTCCAACGCAATCAGGAATTACAAAAATGTCACTGCAAAATTATCAAGGATCTGAGAGTTTTACTTTATATTTCTACAAATAAATGGCAAAGAAAGCCAAAATATAAGAATGCATTATTTTCTCCAAGAAATGAGTTACAATGGCATTTTTCCAATACAGCTTTTAAGATCATACAAAGTTCACCAAAGGGATTTAATAATATCACCACAATAATCAAATTAGAAATTAATGTTTGTTCACAAGAGCAAACTTAAGATTTTCCTCCACGGCTTTTTAGGTTTCACCCTATCCCATGCATTTGTGTCCAATGAATGCACATGCATGTTTGGGGTAGATCTATTTTTACAGTAACATGTGTTGTCACTTGTATCTTTCATTAAACTATACCTGCAGATTTTATGAACAAAGGCTATGCTAGTCTTAAGCAGGGAACAAATTTGTAAGTCTTTTCACAAATTTGTTTCTAATAGATTAGCAATTGCTTCGGGATTTATATTATTTTTAACTTTTTACATGCTTGTGCATTAAAAGATTGCAGTTTGATTATGTTCAATTTACACATGAAAGTGATCAGAAAAGATGATTTCCCCCTCGTGAAAGAAGACATGAAACACAAATGCAAGCGTCATCACATTTAGTTAATTGTAAACAAATCGAAAGTCAGAAAGTGGTTACTCATAAAGACTTTAACAAGAAAGTAATACAAACAGTAGTCAATGAATGTCATGTGATTCCAACCTTTCATCCTGCTCGACCATGATATTGATCCCAGAAAAATATTGCACAATTAGCAAAATTATCACTTAGGAAACCCCCACCCAACCCCGAAAAAATAAACACATCCCCATGCAGCTTTTATACCTCAAAACTGAGGCATAGAGTGATTCAAGTATGCATAATTCCAAATATTAAAAACAACAAAAAAAACATTGTTTATTCTATTATTGTCATCATTTCTCTTTCCAATAGAGAAGTTTAAAAAGATAAGCTTTCCTCGTCACATTATTATACGACAAGTTCCAAAAAGACCATTATTAGGTTATGGTCCATCAAAATAGGATTCTAGAGAACAATAGACACCCTTCTGCATTTTGCATTGAGTGGTTGCTCTTTGGCCTCAAGCTGACAACCTATTCGTTAAGCCCAACAGACCTACCATTTAATATTTGCAGTAGATTATGCCTACTAAAATTATTGCTAAGGTTTTGATGCTCAGGATCAATGGTCGCTGAAATGCTGTCTAAACACATTACCTGAATGGTGGGAGGAACTAGTGGCCTCTTGCTTTTGAGCTCTCTTGTTAGGAATTCCAGTTTCTTTTCTTCATCCCACTCACTATATGTTCCCATATCCAAATATTTGGTGATTGCATCTAGTGCTTCAGAATGTCTACCAGATTCCTGTTGCATTCCAAAAGTCAAGTTAAATCATATAATACAAGCACCTTGTTACCTTACAACCTATAACCCGAACCAAAGCCCACCTGACGCAAGTCAAGCTTCATTAATACCATTCCAAAAGTCGCAACTCTTCTTATCAGGTCAACCAGCCGGCCATCTGCAAGCACCCCAGCTCCACAAGATTGCTACAAAATAAGATTGAGAAAAATAATACAAGGTAAAGCAAGAACTACTTTTAATCTTTTCTGTGATTAATCAAGAGAAGAGAGGAGCTAGGGCCTAGGTTGGTATAAGAATGCAGAAGATAATACCAGAGACTCGTAGCATAGAAGCAGTGGTTCCAACAATTGGTCTGTTGTCTCATAGTAATCCCAAGGCTCATGTTCACAGGGAAGATCCTCAAGAAGAAGTTCCAGACGTCTTCTAGCCTTCATAAGCTGAAATCACCAGGCATAGTAAACTGATATTTACCATCTTATAGAAAATACAAAAGACTGAATTATTTAAAAAAAAACAGAAACCTTACCCTGTGTTAACAATGGTAAGAGACCTTAGCAGATTAAAGAGAATCACAGCCAAAGTCATTGGAACATAAAAAATAAACCCATGAATAAATTGAGTAACAATTATATGACACTTACTTTATCCATAAGCTCCTTCTTCAATGAAAGTATTTTGATTAGGAGGTATTTCATACTGACCCCACAATTCAGCTAATGCTAGTAGTCGCATCATACATCAATAACACAATTATGGATGCCAAATTGTCATGTCCTTTACTTGGATGATTTCGAATTTTCCAGTAATTATTTTTCAAAAGTCTGCCTGCCCTGGTCTACCTAATCATCTATCCCTACATCCTCAAAGTTGTCTCATACTTTAATAATATGAGAAACTCCATTTGAGAATGATGTTCCATCAAGCATTTTTAACATGAATTATGGAGTATAGTTTATGCTATTAATTTCATAAGGTTGATGCAGGACAATCTTACAGGAAATATTTGCACTGCCAAAGAATATCTTCATTAATCTATTTCTTATAATCAACACAATTGCACCAACATTCCTTCCTCCATACTAACTTATGTTGTTTATTCTTAACAAAATTTGACTTCAAGCTATTGACTGCATAGAGGACATGGGGCATTGCCTAAAACTTCAAATAGGGCTCCACTGCCCTTTTTTCTTTAGCTGTAATATATGACTGCTGTTCGCAACAACAGAACACATTCATTCAACAAGACACTGGATTTGGATTTTTGTTTTACATTCTCCTCATGTTTTGTGTTTTGCTGTTCTACATGTACTGCACTTCAAGCATTTGACAAATTTGAAGCAGCAAAAAGTAGCAATACCTTATCTTTCACATGGCCAAGAACAATTCTATAAGGAGCAATTCCAGGACGTTCAGGTGGACTTGGCTCTAGAAGCTTCTGGAAGCTGGATCTTCCTATCTTAGATTCTGCAAAACATTTTCTCTGAGCAAGGAGTTGACTGGAGGTGAAAGATCCACGTGGACTTGGAGCTGATTGATGGCCGTTAGAATTAGCAATGCTTCCATTAGCAATTGATTTGCTAGAACCATGACCAGACTTGTGGAATGAAGATTCTGAATTTGAAGAACCCTGAACATCCTGTAAAGAAACAAAAAGAAAAAGAAACGTTATTTTGGTTAAAAATACTATTGAAAATGATAAAGAGAAACATCTATACAAAATTGCTACAGGAGAACTGAGTTTACCTGACGACTCAATGGCATGTAATCAGTCCCTGGAAGTTCTAGTTTGGGATGTGAACCACCATCATCACCGCATTCTACATGAAGAGATAAATTGAAGAAGTTATGAACTTTTGTTATTGATAGTTGAACATTACAACTGGTAGATTCTTTTATGCCCCTGCTCTTTGAATGGAATTGAAATGTATACAGACTTGACTAAGTTGGTTATCACTCTAAGAAAAAAGTGACAATAGCAATCGAATCTCTAGTGAATAAAAGGGACTTGGGATAGGATGTCACGGTTATGGATATTGCAGGAACAGCATAATTATAAATGATTAGTGAGACCTGTTTTTCTTTTTTACCAGTGCAGGCAGGAAGATCAGCTCTAGCTGGAAGTTGTGTGGGAAGTGGTGGAGCATGCTGATGAAGCTTTGTTTGATTTCTGCTTGTGGGTTGATTCCAACTCTCATGCCGATCCTCTGGTGAAGTTTCTGCATACAATATTCACCAACTGTCAGACATTATAAGCAGAACAAAACACCTGCAAATCATCGCCATAAATATCATGTGACATGAACCATGCATGGTTAACATGGAAATCTTGTTTTTATCAATTTTTTTTTTCTCTCTCTCTCTCTCTCTCACACACACACACAACACACACACACACACACACACATATGAACAGTATTTATTACTAATCACAAGCCTGGATACAAATCTCCCAACCCAACCTGACAAGGGCACTACTCTATACCAAGTTTCTGTTAAAACTGCCTAGAAACTTTAGCACCAAGTTTGACTGGGGACCTCAAAAAATCAACAGTCATTTTCCAGGTGTATTTATCCTCTCCAAGACAGGAATTGAGCGAAGAGACAATGAAAAAACACATTTTGTCATTGCAAAAGCTAAAAATTCAATGGAACCATAAAAGCAAGTTCTATGTGAATAGGAGACGATCACAGAAAAGCAGAAAAAATTCCATGAGCCATCATACCAAATAACCATATCGTGAGAAAAGGACGATGTGGAAGAAAAATTTTCAAATTTGACAACACAGCACTGGCACCAAATCCAATCCAATATTAAAACAAAAGAAAATCATAGGAAGAATGAAAGGAAAAGTAACGAAGCAACTTGACAGTTTGTCTTTCTGCACAAGGAACATCATCAACTTAAACTAACTCAGATGATGAAAACTCTCTCACTAATAACTTAACCAAGCAACTTAAAGTAACACCAGCTTCTGTTACTCACTGAAATTCAAAAGATGATTCAGTTGACCATTTTCTCTCACTTCACATATCAAACCTTAAAAAAAATTGTTCAAGATAAAATAATCTGAAAAGCTTACTAAATTACCATTACTTCAACTCAACAGTCCACCTAACAATTACCAGTCAAGTTATCAGGGCAGGCCCTTTTAGTTATCTTAAGCAGCTGCTTCTCTGATTGTCCACAAAGGAATTCTTTTACATAATTTAAAGTGAATTGCTCCAGACCTTAAAAACAATTTAGATATTCCAATGAACCAAACCTCGCTCTAGAATTTCATGAGCCTCTCTTGACAACTTATCACTGCAGCGAGTCATGGACAGTTCAAATCTGAGACTATCAACTTCTCTAATGTAAAGGTCAATAGCCATCCACCTTGATAAGAGAGAGACATCTCGTGTTACCTGGAACAATAAAAACAACATCTCTTAGCAACTTTACATACCTAAGAAAAATAGGGCAGCATGACAGGAAAATTAGGAATTCTCCTATTGCCACTCCAGCATGTGTGCAGAACCAGACTTTCTCCCATTAAGAAGATGAAGTGCTACTAAAAATTGGTAGAGTGCTAATTAGCCACATCCAAAATCAGTCCTTGTAAATTACTTAGCTTTTCCCATGCAAAGATAAAATAGTTGCCTGCATAAATACACAATCTGAATTCTGAGAAAAATCAACAAAGTATTCAAACAAGAAAATCCTCTGAGGCCCAGAAAAAAAATGCAACCCTTCAATTTTAATAGTATTTGTTTGTCAATGCAAAGGTCATTTCAAAGTGTGGATTTAGTCATGTGATAGTTTAAATCAAGAAACTGTTTTGTGAGAACTCTGAAGGGAAGATGCTAATGAACAACGAGGACAATGATAAGATGCAAAAATAACCACCACACAATTTTAATGGCACAAAAATTAATGGCTTTTTAAGCAACGCCATGATACTGTTAATTTTTTCAGATCTTTCCAAACAACAATGGATCTTAGGCATTCATCAGGACAGCTAATTGTAACTGAAAAGAAGCAGCAGCAACTTCCGTTTTCATTTCTGTTCTAAGGAAAATATATGCCTTTCCTAAAAAGGCGTTGCCAAGCTACAATATGATTTTAGGGCTCATTCTTTGCATGTGCCTGTCAGCTAAATTAATGAACAAATTCTATCATACAGATCCCATGAGTGAAATATTTTCTCCAATTATATTAGTTTATTCTAAATTAAAGACCAGAGAACCATATTAGACAAATTTAAAAGGCTCACCTTCGCTGTTACATTTGGATTTCCATCTCTATCACCCCCCATCCAAGACCCAAATTTTATTGGCGTGCAAGTTAATGGAAGTGGCTTTCCTGTATGCTAAGGGCAAAAGAAACACAACAGTCAAAACAACATACAAAAACTTAACAGCAAGAAAGCCAACCAATTTCTCACATTCATTTGAAGAAACCACCATCAAGTGACAACAAACCTTCTTTAGTGCATTACTGACACGTCGTAAAAAATGAGGTACTGCTTTCCATAGAGACTGCTCCACAATGTGCAAGCCTGAGATATCAAAATAATAATCCCATCAGGTATCAGAAACAGAAACTTCCAAAGAACCCAAAGCAAGTGATTTCAATCAGGGAACAAGGGGGGAAAGAAGGAAGAGGAGAGTTGAGATTTATAAAGTAAATTGACTTGCCAGCCCTGGCTTCATCTACTGGTGTAGGTTTGTGGCGCCTAAGCTCATCTGTCTGCCATATTGAAGTAATTTCTCTTACCTACAAAAGCAAGAATAATATGAACCACAAAAAAGAAAAAGAAGAAGAAGAAGAAAGAGAAATAGTTTTACACTTGATCATTATTCCCACACTTTATGGTTGTGTGGCTCTTAAGCATAATTGTTGAGGTCTGGAACTTTACCAAATCTTCAATAAGGATTTCTCTATCTTCCTGTGTAAGATCAGGTCGATCGTTGTATTCTAAAAGATGCTGCAAAGAGAGCAAGTTCACATCCCAAGGTTAACAGTTGACACTGCCACAATATCTAAGATTATCATTTTTCAACATAATAATCAGTGTCAAATTCTTTAGCAACTTACAGCAATTCTAACATGCTTATATTGCAAAGTACGGCGATTAATTTGAGTGGGATGTGCAGTAAGAACAATTTCAACCTCCTGAACAAGATTTGGACAAGAAAACAACATAGGTAACTGTTAGCAAATACTAAACAACTCACGTTAAAAAATTGCAACTACATAATACCGATATGCTCCGTTTAGCTGCTCAGAAATTCAGGGAAATAAAAGAATTCATAATTATGGCAGTAGCTATTAGTCCTTATAGACCATGCAAGAAAAGCTCCACCAAATGAAGCCTATAAAATTCTTTTGGCTGAGTTGATGTGTCCCTGAATTTTTCAGAAGCCCCGGAAACAGAAAACTGTTTGGGAAAACTCAAAAGAAAAATACCAGCACAAACAAACCTGCATGCAAACAGAGGCATAAAGTTCATCACCCGATTTTCCACCGTGCAACAGCTGATTAAAGACTTCATCACAAGATTTTGATAGATTCGCCAAATTCCTTGTCTTACGTGCCCTGCGTTAAAGGAATACATTGCGCAGTGTCAATATGCTTGATTTCAAAAGTTTTCTGAAACTAAAATCATAAAAAGCAATTAATTACCTGTGATGGGTCTCAGCAATTCCCATCAAATTAAGATAATGGCTAAAAGCACGAGCAAGTGTCAATGCTTCCTCTAATGTCATTTTTGATATCTCTGACGCGAGCTGCTTCTCCAGCAACTCGGCAGTGTCTTCTATCCCCGCCAATCTCAAATTACAAGCACTCTTCACCCACGAAAAAGAAAAACTCTTCTCTTAATATTTTCCTCTCAATAATCTAAATATCAATTATGAAAATACAGACATAAAAAATAAAATTCATTGATTCATATCTTCTTTTCATCCCGGTCCACAACAGATATGAGGCCAAACTAAGAAAAAATGTATAAGATAAATTCATATAAAAAAAAAAAAAAACACTAACCAACTAGCAAATATGTAAAGGAACATAAATTATTTTTAGTTTTTTTTCCTTAGATTAACGTTCACGGTATAAAATAAAAAACGATTAGGACGTAATAAGAAATAAATAAATAATCACCGAAAGAATATTCATCAGGAAGAAAGCAATCACAAATAACAACAGCAACTAATTTCGCCTACTCTGTTTTCTCCGCAACCAAACAAAACCATGCAAAAACGAAACAGGCGGAAATAGCATCAATGATGACAACGTCCGCACACCAAAAAATAATAAAACGAACACCAAAAATATATAAAAAAGGAAAAAATTCAAAACGATTTTACGTACAGTAACTAAAGAAAGAAGGAGAAGGAGAAGACCTGAGCGAGAGTGAGGTTGCGTTCAAGTTTGTCGACGAATTCAGTACCAACTTCTCTCTGCAACACATCGTTTAATAAATTTTTAAGCAGTTTACAGTAATCATCAAATCCTTGGAAGGAGATTTCCTCAGCTATATCGTCTGTTATGTCCGTCATTTTGAGCAAAACCAAACAAAAAAAAAAGTGTAGACGGAAAGCATGAGAAAGGGAAATTTAAAGAGGGAAGAGCATAGACAGTAGTGTGTGTAAACTGGAGGAGGAGAGGGAATAGTGGAGAGTTTTCAGAGAGAGAGTCCTGGTTTTCTTCTATTTTGTGTACCAAATCTTCCGTTTATGTGGCGGGGCCTATTCTTGCTCCGGTGGGACCTGAGTTTTTATGACACGTGGATTTCATTCAGCGAAATGTTGCCGGTCACTTATTCTTGTTTTTTTTTTTTTTTCGTTCTGCCTGCCTTGTGAAACTTCGGGTTTTACTTTTGAATTTGGGCAGCCTTGGAATAGATTAGTGCCCGGCCTATACACCCTTTCTTAATTGGCTTCGAAACTTTTTTTTTTTTTTTATCAATTGGGTCCTGAATGTGTCAGAAAATTCTCAATTAGGTACTCGCTTCTAAATATTTTAAGGTTTTTAATCTACATTAACTATTTTTCGCAATAAGATAACGTGATTTTTATAGATAATTTAAACCTTTTCTGATGAGAATTTACATTGATTTTAGACAGAAGGACTTGATTGAATATTTATCATAGGATGGCAATCTAATTGAAAAAACGTAGACTCTGGACAGTTGAGAGATGGGTAAAATAGAATGGTGACTAATATGAGATTGCCACATTGCTAGTAAGACGCGGTCAAGTGACAGATAGTGACAGATAAATGGATTAACCCATTTGTTTTTCTTTTTTGAAGATATTCTTGAAAACATTTAAAATATATATATTTTTTAAATTAATTTTTTTAATTTTTTAAAATTATTTTAATATGTTAATGTTAAAAATAAATTTTTAAAAAAATATTATCTTAATATATTTTTAAATAAAAATTATTTTAAAAAACAATCATTATCACACTATTAAACACTTCTCGCGTTGTTATAGAACATGTCCAATGAAGCTGCTAGATGGAGAATCAAAAATAAAAGAGTAATATTTTATCTTTTCTTGCTTGTTTTTCATATTCCAAAGAAAAAGCTAAACAAAATATAAAAATATTTTTTTTTCCATAAATATTATTCATATATATCTCTCGAAAAAGTTAAAATTAACAAAGTGGGGCTAACAAAAGAATAAGCTAATTAAATATAATCATGTGAAAAAAAATAACATCAAAATCATTAAAAAAAAACTTTTATTTATTCTACTCTAATAAAATTAATTTTTTAAATGGTTTTTATCCATTAGAGTATATATGATAAAAAAAACCTATATTTATACTATTTTAAAATATTATTTTATTAATTTACCTCTTAATGCCCCTATGTCAATCCTTCCACGACCCAGATCTCATGTAGAGTTCGAATCCATGCCTGATCGAGTAAGAATTGATAAATAATTAATTAAATTAATTTTATGACAGATCGAGCATGTGTAAAAATTAAATAAGAAAACTCGTTGTTATTTTTATAGGATGCCGTTTTTTATTTGGCATAATGCTGTACTCGGTGTTTTAGCAACATAGCATATTAATAGACACGAGACCGTGATATGTTGCAGCTATGCCCCAAATTTATTCAGCGTTAAAAACAGATGCTGAGGCATGGTAAGTGTTTCGAAAAATTTGATATTGTGTTATTAATTTGATTGAGTTTAATATACTACTCAGTTAATTTAAATAATATAAATAAATAAAAAAATAAATTAATAATAAATCAACTAATATAAAAATCAATAATATAAAAGATTTTTTTAAAAAAACAAGTTTATTTAGATTAACATATCAAATTAACGATATTAACAAAATCACCAAACTAAATTATAAAACAATCCAATATTTAAGTACGAAAATATCTTCGGTTGCAATGTTTTTTTTGCTTTTAAGGACACGTGTATTATTGTAATGCTCATTAAAAATATCATTAAAAGACTAAATTGACCCCAGTTCATCTATTAATTAAAAATATAAAAAATACGCAACTATCCCTAGTGTTAGTTTATTTATATTGATTTTTTACTTTTAAGAGTACAAGAATCTCTACACTATTAAAAAAAAAGTACAAAGGTCAAATTAACCCGTTTAACTTTTAAATAAATTTAATTTTTAAAAATAATATAATATTTATATTATGCTCATGAAATATTAAAAGACAGAATTATCGTAAACAGTTGTACAATTAACAAGGATTCACGTGAAAACAACCGAATTACCCCGATGAGCACGCTAACTTTTTTTTTTTTATGGAAGGTAAAAAAAAAAAAAAAGATTCTATTTCGGTGAATAGAAGTTTGTGTCAATTTGCACGGTGTTTTCTCCATCATTTTCAGTTTTTTTTTTTTTTTAATCTCGATTTTAATATAGAGCAAAGGGTTCCAAATGTCTTTTTGAAGGGGTCAAGTTAGTCTAGTTTTTCATTGGTCGACCCTCTGTCAATAGTTTTGACTGTAGACGGGAATGTTCACGTGTCTATCACGAGCAATTACTTTTTTTTAGCTAGTAACAAAAACACGTCGGTAGTTCGTTGCAACATTCCAGGCCACGCTAGAAAAATAACAACTAATTATCCGATCATTTCCTTTTTATTTTTTAATTAATATAAATATTCAGACTTGTATATATCTCAACTAGTTTTATAAATTTTTAAATTAATAATCATGTAAATTTTTAATTAAGTGATGCATTCATAGAGTAGCTAATTAGGCGCACCAGGGAGTTTAATTTTAGCACTGGGTCTTAATTTTTTATATTTTTTTCTTTTATGGTTGATTGATCTCGAATTGTCAGTATGGTTCATTTTCTCCATAGCGTCTGAAATCTGCAACTCTTCAGAACAACAGGGCCTTAAACTCCAGATTTGTGCTTCCTTAGGCCGCGAGCTATAAATGCAAATCAAAACTTTTGCATGTGGAGTTGGGCCCTTGAGGCCCAAATGTAGCTACAGAGGGCATGCTATTGCCATCAAAAGCCACCATGGCAATATTCCTTCTTTAAATGCCGACGTGGTATTCTAGACTCAAGCCTCCATTACATTCCCAGGGTGTTCGTTCCACCGAGTTTATTTCCCTGAAAGTTGGAATGAAAGCAATTGCCAAGCCCTTGAATGTTCTAGGTGTCTCATCTCTCAATACTCAATGGCCTGTAAACTCAACTCCAGAAAACTGTAACCGGCCCAAAAAAATCTCAATTTCTTATTAAATTTCTTAACATTGTTATTAAATTTGGTGTAATAGTTTAAACTTTAAAAATCTCAATTCATTTGATTAGATTAGTCTGGATTTTAAATAAAATCGTGTGAAAATTCCTCAACATAACCTTATTGATTGGGTAGGCTTAAATAAAAAAATAAAAATAAAAATAAAATGTTAAATTTACTGTAGTTAACTTGCTAATCAGATCACTCGGGTCAGGAATGAATATTAAATTTACTGTAGTTAACTTGCTAATCAGATCACTCGGGTCAGGAATGAATTAATGTTTATATTTTACTGTATAAAAAAATGAAATAAAAAAAATCATGGGCTGTTACAATAAAGCCTGAGATTACCCCCACCCAGCCGGGCCTGTATTTATTTTTCAGGGCGGATCTAATACAAAACATTGGCATTGCCAGTGTTCGAACTCGCAACCTTAAGACGCAAAACTCACACAAAAACCAACAGAATTACAAAAAAAATACGTTAGTTATATTAATTGTTGATAAAAACTGTCATAAACACCTGTAAAGTAAAAATAGAACTTTCATTCAACATTTTTTTCATGAGTTTAAATATGGTTTAGTATGTCTTTCTTGAAAAAATGCTGCTTAATACTGTGTGAAACCGAAGATCCCAGCAATGAAGTTTTTGTTCGTGTTGTTTATTTCATACCCCCTCTCTTTCAATTTACTAGTGAACTCTGGCTAACAAATCAAATGGCTTCTATTTTTCATGGACTGGGAGGACCAAGATACTTAACAACATCAAACAAGTTTCAGTTCCCATCTTGCAAAACTCTGTCAGCTGGTTCTCCACAATCCTTTTCTCAATTGGCTTCAATACTTCCTCCTCGATCAAGCTCTGGTGGCCGAAACTTTTTCAACAAACAAGTGAACCGGGGTGGGTTCAAGGTAGAAAGCAAGAGGGTTGCTCATTTGAGACCTAAAAATCGCACCATGGAAAAGGAGGTTGCAAGTGTGGAGGCCACCGTGCCCAGAGTTGGTGTGGTTGTGTTCGTTTTGAAGGGCAAATCTGCGCTCTTGGGCCGCCGGCGCGCCAACATTTGTGACTCTGCTTTTGCTCTCCCTGGTGGCCACCTCGAGTTCGGTAAGCCTTTCCATAAGTTATAGAATTTGGGAAGGCATTCATATCTTATATTCGTTCAAAAACTGGCAAACTAATTCACAAATACTAAGTGAAAATTCATCTAATTAGCTCATCTTTTAGGTCTTGATGAAATGCTAAGAGTACTTCACATTGCAATCCATCAATACATCTATTTACATTTAGAATATCAATGCATCTTGTTCTTGGAACATGTTCAGCAGTAAAATCATTTACACTATCAATTTGTATGGTTTAATTTTAAAGTGAGAGCTTTGAAGCGTGTGCTGCAAGAGAAGTGAAGGAGGAAACAAATATGTTTGGATATCAACAACATAGAGATCCTTAAAGTTACCGACAACCTTCTCCATAAAAAACCAAAGTCGTCGCATCATATTATAATTCTTTTGTGAGCAGTCCTGGCCAATTGCCTCAAAATATTGAGCCTAACAAGTGTGATGGTTGGGATTGGTACGAATAGGACAGCCTCCCTAGGCCATTGTTTTGGCCGTTAGAAAAAGTTGATGCAAGATGGCTTCAATTCATTACCGATTGGATAGTTTTTATTAGAGACACACTCACTTGCTATTGGCTTGAGTATTTGGATTTGAGTCCTCTTGCATTGGTCATATCGTAATTCAACTGTATCAAGAAAAATTGTTAAAAACATGTTTATTTTAAAAAAATATTAAATTGATGTTTTTTTAATGTTTTTCAATAACTTTAATATACTAATATAAAAAAATATAAAAAATATTTTGAAGCCTTTCAAAATAAAAAAAAAATTATGCATCATAATATAAATACATAAAAAAAAAAAACCAATAGCATTGTTGGAAATTGGTGAAAACTTTTTGAATCGAAGCTACTAAAAAAGCCATTTCTTCCTGCCAATTGGAGTTTCATCTATCATAAATCTACTAGTATAGCTGAACTCAGATTTCAGATCAAACTCAAAACGAGGGACTGCCATATATGTTTCTTGAGGTCGGTTAGTGCTGGATATGCAATCCTATGCACTGTGAAAGTACTTGACATGTTTCAGGGGTTGCAGATTAAGCTAAATATATGATTCTATTTTCCAATATTTGTTTTTGATGGTGAAGTTGGACTGTTTATTTGCATAAACTTTTGATAATTCAGTGCAGACTGTTAGATGGATTCAAGAAATTTCAATAATGTCAATACTTGGATTACTTTTTTCCTGGTTCCTCACATATTTGTATTCTCTTTATGAAGCCGTTTTCAGTTTAGGCCCCATTTGTTTGCTGGAAAATAATTTTTTTTTTAAAAGTGAATTTCGGAGAAAGTGAATTCCAGAAAAGTAAATTCCGGGAAAGTATTTTCCGATGTTTGGTAGTGTAATGGAAAATAAGTTGGAAAACACTTTCCAGTGTTTGGTCATGTCATGGAAAATGAGCTGGAAAATAACTTATTAATGTTTTATTTTTCTCAAGTTTATTAAAATAATGAGGAACAAATCTTACAAATTAAAAAGTTGAATAAGAATGAAATTGAAAAAAATATATAATTTCATAAATTATCTCAAATAAAATAAATAATAATCAAAATAATAGAGATCAAATCTAAAAAATTAAAAAAAATAAAAGGTGAATAAATTAAAATAATAATAATTAACATTTCATAAATTA
>Ga0325400_1002742_pt1 | contig 15628 bp, 12 predicted proteins | sample PopdelMetagenome_2_FD_205662 | JGI IMG/M metagenome (GOLD analysis project Ga0325400, IMG submission 205662) | Populus deltoides microbial communities from Bellville, Georgia, United States - Xylem-PdKOR-R1 | ecosystem: Host-associated > Plants > Phyllosphere > Stem > Wood/Secondary xylem... | reverse complement strand
AAAAAAAATAAATTTATGAATTTATCCCTATACAAATTGTTATAAACAATTATATCAAGGTGAAATACCACCTTACTCCTAATACCCAATTTAAAAGTTTTACGACTCAAGAGTAATTTTATCATCATGTCTATTATAATGAATAATTTTTTTCGTGTCTTGCTTGACAATAAATTCCCTTTCCTTATATATTTTTTTGTTAACTATAATTTATTGACCAAAGGCCAAATCTAGAATTATTCTCAAATCTCAATGCAAAATTTAAGTAGGCCCGTCAAGAATAAATTGCATTCTGAATGTTACCAAACAATTGTTTGGTCATGGTTGCTTTGAATGCAGAAATAACCATGCAAACTAACAGACTCTATATAATTACCGTGAATTTAACTATTCACATGAATTATATATTTTTTAAATTTAGCCATTAAAGTTTAATTTGACATCTCATCCTCTTTGAAGTAGCACTAAGTACTATTCTCACAAACACAATTACCATGGATTTGAATGTACATTCATATGAATATTGCAATTTTTTTTGGTCATTGAACTTTAATTTGAGGTTTCACCCTTCAATATTACGATATAATGGTTTCTTTTGCTCGTGCTTATTTAATTTGCACTGTCTCCAATGTATTGAGCCTTGAGGGATGTTCGAAGAAGAATTTGGTTTTGATTTTGTGTGGTAAAAAATTAATTGTTTTTCTTAATAAAATAATGAGGATTATATTTTACTTTCGTTTGGATTTTAGAAATCTTCAATTTGATTTAGATTTTCTATCACCTGATTCTATTCTTGGAGATTCAAATTTTGATATTAATTTTATTTTCTTGTATTTTTAGTCCTTGTCTACAAAAAAAAAAAACAGATATATCAAAAATAAAATTACAAATTTATCCCTATATAAATTGTTATAGATAATTATATCATGATAAAAACTACCTTACCCTTACCTCCAATATATAGTTTAAAAATTTTATGACGCAAGGATAATTTTATCATCATGCCTATTATAATGAATAATTTTTTTTTCGTGTCTTCCTCGACAATAAATTCCCTTTCCCTTTAGATTTTTGTTAACTATAATTTATTGGTCATAGGCTAAATCTAGAATTATTCTCAAATCTCAATACTTTAGTTTGGAACAAGTGTTTATTTTTGAGGTATGGTAAGGTGAGTTTGAGTATTTTTAGATATAATCTTTTTAAAATATAAATTACATCTCTTTCAAAACTAAAAATACATAATTTTTATTTTTTTATATGTCCTGTTAAAAACACTTTAAAAACAAACTTACTCTTAAACGCGCGCGCGCGCGTGTGGAGGTGTGTTATTCCATGAAAGGGAGACAATACAATTATTATGATAAATCTCATGTGAACGAATGAATATTTTGAATTTGAAATTCCCTTTCGGACAAATTTGGAGGTAAAACCCAAAACAAAAACAAAAAAAGTAATGGGCTATATTGAAAATGCCCAAAAGCACCAAGACTAAGAGGAAACGCAGAAGGCCCAAAATGGTGTACATAGACTCGTTTAGGGTTGGTTCATCGACCCAGACCATTAAACCCTGCAATCCCCTCCTGTCGTTCAAAAACTCCTTTCCTCCTCTCCGAAAAGAAAATAAGCTTTTAGTTCAGGAGAGGTAAAGAAAGCGAAAAAATGAGCAGCTGGAGAAGTCTCCTTCTTCGAATCGGCGACAACTGCCCCGACTATGGCACCAGCTCCGACTTCAAAGAACACATTGTCAGTACTAAAACACTCATTCTAATTTTTCGATTTATTGAAAAAACCCTAGGTTTCCAATATTTATTTTTAAAACCATTCTTTCTGTTCATGATTCTTTAACCTTGCAGGAAACTTGCTTCGGTGTTATTCGGCGAGAGTTGGAGCACTCTTCTAACGAAATTTTATCTGTAAAGTTCAATTCTCTTTTTTTTCTTTTGATTCTACTACAAATTAGCTTATGTTTTTTTTTTGTTTGATTTTGAACAAGGAAACGCTGATTAATAAGATTTTTTTGCTTTCATGCGCATGCTGTTTTATTTACTGTGATTTCTTTCCAAATGACAGTTCCTTCTCCAGTGTGCTGAACAGTTGCCTCACAAGATTCCTTTATATGGAACTTTGGTATTGTACTCTATTATGTTCTCGTTTAATTTGCTTGGATGTAAGAATATTTCATGTTTGTCAAATCGTGGCATGTATTCTTGATTATCTTGAAACGGGGCTGTGTTTTTTTTTTGGTCTCGTTTTTTTTCTTTTCAAAAATGCATTAAGAGTAGTGTCTATCACCTTCCTGTGGTATATTCCTTTTGTAGTTTCTGGAGTCTGCTTTTTATGGACACGGGCTCTATTAGCTAGTCATATGCTGGGACTAGATGAATGGAACCCCTCCATGAAAATTATCAGACAGATATGGTTCTAAAGACTGCTAGTAACCCCCTGGTAAGTTACTCTTCCAGGCGAGGCGGGTCGCTCATCCTTCATCTCTCAATCCAAGGAGGGCAAACTCTTTTTCTATTTGCCTTATATTGAGTTAGGTTAGTGTGCCAAGGATGTAACCTGCAAGTGTCATGACGATCATGGTGATTTTTAATGGGTTACCAAGCAAGTTAGAAGAATTAAGTGTGGACCTTGTTAGCTACAAAGTACTGAAGAAAGGAATTTGAATAGAAAAGTGAGGACCTCATGGTTGCCAAATCCATTCAATTTTTTGAAAGATTACCCCATTGCCTTTTCTACCATGAAGTCTATTCATAGTTAGAACATTTACAGATCTATTTCAGCTCCTACAAGCTCGGTGGCATGACCTATATTTTCCTCATTAATCTAACACGGTATAAAATAAAAAGATGATAAGAAAAGACTACAAAACTCCCACTTTAACAGGGCATACACTTTGAGGGAATAAAACTTATCATCCTTGTATCACGATGATATTTTAGTACATTATGATTATGTTTAGCATGATACTGATGAGCTTATTACAACCGACCAAAAGTAGATGAAGAAGAGCATCAATACTGAAGAAGACTACTGAGTCTTTTCCCATGCTAAGTTCTTTTTCTTCCTGGTGGTAGAGATGCCTCTCTGGTCATTAAACACCCAAATAAATGTCAAAAACATGCACAGCATGCAATGTTACCTGCATAGAATACCAATCATCTCATCGTTCTCTGTTTTGCATATTTCCTTTTGATTTTGACTGGTTTTGTGCTTTGTTGAATTGGATACCCTTGTCATTTACATGCTTCTTAAGATGAAGCTTTACAGCAAATACAGTGAATGACCTGCTTATTCTCTTGGTTCTCTCTCTCTCTCCCCTCCTCACACACATACAAACACACACAGGTTGGCCTATTGAACTTGGAGAATGAGGACTTCGTGAAGCAAATGGTGGAGGCAACTCAAGCTAATTTTCAGGTGAGCATACCTGGCCTGAATAGGCTGTGATTATACCAGTTCAGTTTGAAATGCCCCTGGTAGCCTGATGAGATCTAAATGCTTATATATTCTTTAGGGTTCATACATGCCTATCATCTTGCATATTGTAATTGTGCCTGTAAAAGTCATCACATGTAGTGCTTTCTTGAAATAAAAGCTTCAATTGTCAGATATTTTTGTAAAAAATTATGAAGAGGGCCTTTATCTGGTTTCGCTGCTTATTAGCACTACTTTAATGGGTTATGTCCATGTGTATGAGAGGTGAGGAGAGACTCAAGTGTGGGATTTATGGCAAAACCTTGTTGATGCATCAATTATGTTGCAAGAGGCTATGTTGGAATTATAAAAGCTATGCTGCATCATATTTTGTTCTTGTTTAATTCTATCCTGCACTGTTCTCACTGATGTACTATTCTTGTAAATGACCTTTCTTCTCTCCATGTCTGTGAACGTTTCAGGATGCCCTAGATTTTGGAAACTGTGACATGATTCGCATTTTGATGCGCTTTCTTACTGTTATGGTACGCTGATATAGCTTTTCCTATTCAATCATTCAATGCACATCTATAGGTGATTGCTTTTGCAAAGAAGATCAGGAGTGTTCATAATGTTTTGTAGGGTTCATTTAAATCAAGCAGTCAGAGAATTTCTTCTCTGCCTTTCCGGTTATTGGTAACACTGGGTGATAGAAACTAATTAGGCTGTCAAGTAGATTTAGCTAAATGTGTTATGGTGTTCATGGCATCTTGTGTTTTTATTTTCTTTTTCAAGTCTGATCAGAAACTTGGCAAAATGATTGTATTCTTTGTTGTAGATGTGCAGTAAAGTTCTCCAACCTTCTTCTCTGGTAGTTGTCTTTGAAACACTCTTATCATCTGCTGCCACAACATTGGATGAAGAGAAAGGAAATCCTTCCTGGCAAGCCCGTGGGGACTTTTATGTAAGCTGCATTTTATCCTGTCTTCCATGGGGAGGATCAGAGCTCGTTGAGGTAATGCATCTCTTGGTTACATCATTGGTGGTTAGCTTAGGTGTCTCTCATGCCATAAAGTCTATTTCATCAAGCATGTGTCAATTAGATTTCACATTCCATCATCTTAAGTTCTCATAAAAAGTACTTGAATCCATAACTATTTATTTGCGTTGAAATGAATATAAAGGGCTCATTGGAAGATGCTTACTTGTTGGTGTATTCAAAACTAATATGGTTATTGGGATCCTTACTCAATTAACTCAAGTTATAAATTCTATTTTATCATGCATCTTTGTTAATTTGATTTGTGTCAAATTAAGTTCTCAGACCAAGTACTTGTATTCAAGGTCATCATATATTTTTGTTAAAATGAATATCAGGCACTGCTTGAAAGATGCTGACTTCTTGGTGTATTGGACACTATTATGGTTGTTGGGATCCTTACACAGAATGGACACAAGTTAGAAATGTCAGACTGTTATTTTATGTTAGGTTAACTATGAAATAAAAATGCAAAGTTTTGAATGTAAGCATTTGATTCATCAAGCTGTATTTAACTGTAGCATATCATGTGGAAGATGTTTGTGCATGTGGTAATGAATGCATGAAACTTTCATATGTTTTTATCCAGACTTATGATTCTTAGATAAATCGTTAATTAGACTTATGTTTGTTGAATCTGAATCATGTAAGCCAGTATTATATAAAAGTTCTAAGAAAATTTGGTCTTTAGAATACCAAAGTGACCTTTTTTGTCCAGCAGGGACTTGTTGACAGGTCTTTGGCACCTCTTTTCTTCTTCTTAATCTAAGTTCTATTTCTTTTAAAGTTACAGAGAAAATGAATTTCCTTTTACTCTGTTGTATTCTTTTTTTTTCCTGCCTTATTTTGCATATACTCATCCAGTCTTGGGTTAAGGGAACTCAATATTATATGTGATACCTGCCTCTCCCTCCCCATTGCTAACAACCACTTCTCTGTGCAGCAAGTTCCCGAGGAGATTGAGAGTGTCATGGTTGGTATAGAAGCTTATTTGAGCATTAGAAGGCATAATTCTGATACCGGATTGTCTTTTTTTGAGGATGATGATGAATCTGGGAGGGGTGTTGTTGAGAAGGTATCATTCGCTTTTGTAGTTACTTTATGCTGTTATCACATATATGCAAAAGTACAAACAGTTGCATCTTAACCAATCAGAAATAACAAATGAATTTATGGAAAAGTTTGGCTCCTTTCTAGAGATCCTGTTTTTATTGAAACTATGAATTAAAGTTTATGTTCCACAATGTATTAATGCAATATCTTTTTAATTTTCCGAGTTGTGCTGTTTCTTTTCTATCTCAACATTCATTCTGTATGTTTTGTTCAGGATTTCTTGGAAGATTTATGGGGTCGGATTCAAGTACTATCTAGCAATGGATGGAAAGTAGACAGTGGTAAGCTCCCAGTATTATTTGTATCTATTTCTCATCTCAATACTTTTCTTGCAATTTGTCTTTTTTGATATCATCAGCTGTATTATCTATTTCATTGTGGTAGTAATGATATAGTTGTCCTCAGGTTATTGTTGGTCAGATCAAGATAATGGTGAATATTTAACACTGTAAAGGATAATATAGGAAGGAAAATATGAATTCCTTGGAAGAAAAATTTAGAGAACATTGAACAATCTTAGTGTAATAAAATTATATTAGTGTTTACCTTTATCTAGAAAACATTGAACAATCTTGTTCTTTTTTATTGGAACCAGGGGAGGGGAGGTTGAGGTTGCATTCTACTCATTTGCTATGCCATGAGGAATATGTGAAAAAAGGGTGCTTAATAACTCCTGAGAATTGCAGAAAAAATCCATGAGGATGAAATTAGCTTACCCAATCCTTACAAATTTTGCTTATAAATGAGAATTTTTTATTCATAACAAATTTACTTGTGGACAGAACCTTATTCACAACGAGTAACTATTGGGTTCATGTTCTCACACAAATTAATGTATGCAGTGCTCCCATCTGATTACCCTCTTTGAAATCTTGATAACATTTAAATGCTGTATTTCATTTATGATTATTATCTTCTTGATGTATTGTGAAATTTTGAGATTTTATTATTCTGTTATTTTCTTGCATTTAACACAATTTTTTGAATTCTGTAGTCATAGGGTAACAATACTTTCCCTTATTTTTCTTCCTCGCTTATGATTCCGTGTTTGATTTATGCCACATTACACTTTCTAGTACCCAGACCTCATCTCTCGTTTGAAGCTCAGCTGGTTGCTGGGAAGTCTCATGAATTTGGGCCCATCAACACTCCTGAGCAACCTGAGCCACTTTCAGAAGTCTCTGGGGTACTTTATGGTAAACAGAAGCATGATGCAGAGTTAAAGTATCCTCAAAGGATACGCAGGCTTAATATATTTCCTGCGAGTAAAATTGAGGTACCTTACTTTTCATATTGTGGATGCTCGTACATGTTAGGATGCATATAGAAGCATATATCAAACAGCAGGAAGGAGATAGCTGTCATGATTTTTTCATAACTCAGTGATTTCTTTTGAAACATAAGAAGGTCATTTGTAGACATTCAATTATACAGATAACCTTCCAATGGTAATTGAATGTGTCCCTCTAGCACCGCAACTCTTCTTGATGTTGGTACCTCACTTTGCACATGATCTTTTCCTTCAAACCTGTCTTTGGACATTGTAGTGGAAGGAAACAGTATGAGTTTCTTTTTTAACGTGTCTATATTTCATGTGAGTTTGGTATGCTGAGGTTTCTCATTATAACATAAAAAAATGACAATGGGACTGCAAGTATTGAAACCAGAATATTGTAATCTACTTTTGGAAATCGGATGGCTTTTTTGTTCCTCTCTGTAACTGAAGAGAGTGAACTGTTTGTTTAGTGTTGAAACTTGTTTTTTTCTTTCTTTTTTTACTTTGTAATATGTTTGCTGCTTCACAGCTACAGTGTGTACTATGCCAAAGTGTTTGACTGATGCTATTTCAACAAAAAAAAAGCACTTGAAATTAGATTTTTCATTTTGTGCTACATTTAGTTTTCCTTGTTTTCGTAATTTTTTTTAGACCGCATTTTCACATTCATTTCCTTCTTTATTTGAATAACAGGATATGCAACCCATAGATCGCTTCATTGTGGAAGAGTACTTGCTGGATGTACTTTTGTTCCTCAATGGATGGTTTGTATAATACCATCCACCCATCCTTCTACATTATTTATAGCTCACTGTTTTAAACTTTTCGTTAATATTATAATGAGTAGGCTGCTGTTCCTGGATCTATTGGATTCATTTGAATATCTATACAAAATAAAAGGTGTAATAAAATATGGCTAATCCAATGACTAATTCTTTCAACTTGTGGAGATTGATATCATCTGATTTTTGATGTTACATAGATGAGTTCATATGTAGCATGAAAGTCTCTAACCAGCTACGTGCTAGCCTATCACCATGCCATGGATGTTTCATGTTTGTATATGGAATTTTGTTCCTGCAGAATTTTTTTCTGGTCTCTTATCCTTGATTGCTAGCGTACATCCTTGGTGCATCATGTGCCTATATGAAGTCATAAAGTAATTAATTCATTTTCCAGGGGTAAAATTGGGTCTGGGGGTTCTCCCTTAACCATTTTTTCAGGACATGGACATCTGTCTTTTTTTTTTCATTTGTGCTGGTGTTGATCAGCTTGATGTCATCTTCATGTTCCTTACTCCTTATCTCTTGTATTTGGACTAGTCTCAGATTTTTTATTTGAATCTCTTGTATGTTCGGTGTTAGTTATTTTTTTTTCTTGGTTCTTGCAAAGCTAGTCGAAAGGAATGTGCTTCGTTCATGGTTGGCCTGCCTGTACCATTTCGTTATGACTATCTCATGGCAGAGACAATTTTCTCTCAGGTAAGATAATTCTGGTTTGTGTTTTTGATGAAGTTCATTGACAATTTTATGCTATATCTTCTTTTATCTCCTTTTCATCACATGGAAATCCCAACGATCTTGTCACAAGTCCTGTGTGTGTGATGAAACTGTGAAGCACCTGTGTTTGCAGATCAGTTACTATACTGTCTAGTTGGTAATGCTAATTGTTAAGAATATGAAGTCCCAGAAATCTAGAAATGGTTTTCTGATCCTCAAAGCCCTCTTTAGTCATCAATGCCAAAGTAGCTGAGTGCCACAGGGTGAATTCACCAGTTTAGATGTTCACTTCCCAATCTTACCTTTCCTTCTTTTAGTTGTCCACTGCATGCTTTATATCATTTCCCTAATTTGAAACCAACGAAAATAATTTCCACAAAATCCAAACATCTAAATCTACCCAACTTGGCCATCCAATTAATTTGACCATATTAGATTCTGTTATTTGGAAATAAGTTGAAATGAAACATGAGAAGTGCTATTATCATGATGTACTTTTCTGAATTTGAAACACTGGATGCTTCTCCTGCTTTAAATTTTTTTATGAAGATTCTCTCTTTTGGAAGGAGGGGAAACAATGGTTCTGATGTTTAACTGTGGGGTCTTATAATGTTGTGCAGTCAAATCTACTTTTACCAATGGCTAATTAATACAACATGAACCTTTGTGTTTGTTATCATTGATTTTGTTTGGTAAATTCTTTCATGAAACACCATCTCTATATTGTTCTTACAGTTACTTTTGCTACCATTACCACCTTTCAAGCCAATATATTACACACTTGTGATAATGGACCTTTGTAAGGTAAGGCAGTTTCTATTAAGTTCCACTTTTTTCTTCTTTTGCATTTGAATGCAACGTTGATTCTATGAGAAAGCTCTCTAGACAGTAAAATTTTATTTCATTCTTCATTCTTTCTGACAATGAATTATGCTTGTTAGGCTCTTCCTGGAGCCTTCCCTGGAGTTGTAGCTGGTGCAGTTCGTGCACTTTTTGAGAAAATAGCTGATTTAGATACGGAGTGTCAGACAAGGCTCATCCTTTGGTTTTCACACCATCTGTAAGTCTACTCTTTGAAAAGTTAGCGAAAGAGAGTTAGGTATTCTTGCACTCTCTATTGGAGGGCGGGGAGGGTGGAAGGGGAATACTGGTTTCAAATGAAAGCCAGCTTTTGATTCTTTATTGGATTTGCATTGTATCGTTATACAAGTTAATGCCTACTAAGAGGGAGACCTTGGTTATAGAAAGTCTCAAATAGTAATTTGTAGCTATTTTGACATGACTAAGATTTTGATATTTCAATCATGTTTTGGATATCTTGCAAGGACAATGTAGTGAAAGTTTCAGTTGATTGTTATTAGGGTTAAGCTGGTAGGATTTAGAGAATTAGGACATAAAAATTGAACACAGATTTGAATAGTATATGAAGTAAAAGAAAAACATGGCAGGGATTATTTTCAGCTAAAACTTATCCATCACACTTTAGGGGTTAAGGAATCATTCCTTAATAATAGCATCACACTTTCAAGAAACCAAACCAACTGGCTGCACTTTTATTCCTAAATTCTGCAACATAAAGTCTAGAAGCATATTTATTGGCTTGGAATATTCTTAATCTGAATTAGACTTGGACTCCTAAATAAGAAACATAAATACTCCTACTTTGACCAGGAAAGGGAAGCCTAAATAAGAAATCTAAACCTTTTCTATTTGGAAGATGCTTTATATATTTCCATATAGCTAGAAAATTCTCCTTTGCAGGAAATGCACTGAAATTACATATCTTCCCTTGCTTAAATATATAGTTGAATCCCCTAGATGCATCTGGAAATGGCTTGCATCATAGATAAATTCTGCCATGCCAGTTGGATTTTTCTCGGTCTGAGTGTGTTTTATGATGGTTTCCTGACTTCACAGGTCAAACTTTCAATTCATCTGGCCATGGGAAGAGTGGGCTTTTGTTTTAGACCTACCTAAGTGGGCCCCACAGCGTGTGTTTGTTCAAGAGGTCTTGGAAAGAGAAGTCCGTCTGTCATACTGGGACAAAGTTAAGCAGGTATTAGGCTATTCTCTAGACTGTTATTTCTTTCACCACAAGTTTCCCAAAGGTCTTTGTATTTCACTCTAAAGGTTAAAATTTGGACAATAGGTGCATGCCATGGTTGAGACTATAGCACAAGACTGTTTACTGTCAATTTCTTACTACTTTAAAATTACCTGTTCCAGTGGCATCTTTTGTATAGACTATAGCATCTATAATTTTCAACCAGTTAGAAGCTGTCACCTCTACAATGTTTGCGCATCATGATGTGCTCCTACCCTTACCTTAAACTTTTGACAGGGTTTCATTTTTCTTATGTCCTGAGCAAGACATTAACATTTAGAAAGCAATTATGCTGTTACACTTTCTTTTGGCTTATCAGACATACTGTTGAAAAGTCAACAGATGTTCTGTATAAAAAACTTGGTTCATTACAGATGTCATCAGTTTTTTCCCCTTCAAATCATGTTCTTCATGTGGGTGAAATGGAAAACCTACAATAAATGGTACAAAGTTAAATCTCTCTCTCGCTCGCTCACGTTCCCATGTTGCCTTTCTCATAGTTTTAATGGTTGAGATTTCTTCCTCTGGTTGGCATGATGCTACTGTTGATTAACACTTTTCCTTCATATTATCTGTCTGAATAGAGCATTGAGAATGCATCTGCTTTAGAAGAGTTGCTTCCACCAAAGGGTAGTCCAAACTTTATATACAGCATCGAAGATGGTAGAGAAAAAACTGAGCAGCATGCTCTGTCTGCAGAGCTCAACAACAAGGTGAAGGCAAGGCAAACTGCTCGAGAAATAATCTCATGGGTAGAAGAAAGTGTATTTCCTAATCATGGTTGGGACATCGCCCTTAAAGTGGTTGTACATACCCTTCTTGATATCGGTTCTAAAAGTTTCACTCATTTGATCACTGTTTTGGAGAGATATGGCCAAGTATTTGCACGAATTTGTCCTGATCATGATAAGCAGGTCATGCTGATAGCTGAAGTTAGTTCATATTGGAAGAACAATGCTCAAATGACTGCCATAGCAATTGACAGAATGATGGGTTATCGACTAATTTCTAATTTGGCAATTGTGAGATGGGTATTTTCTCCAGCAAACATTGAGCAATTTCATACATCTGATCGTCCATGGGAGGTATGTTAACAGTTCTTTTTGCTGGTTTCTTTCTTTCTTGCTTTTTTTTCCTGCTGAGATGCTCCATAATTTATGTTCTGTACCAACTTTGAGCCATTTTATCCTCCATGTGATGATTGATTTTAAGCTTAAAATTAGCAAGGGATGATCTTCCATTGAATCGTTAGAAAACTAGATGTGCCAATTTGAAAACTGTAGAACTGAATTCTTCAGGCAAATGGAAAGTAAAGATGAAAGACTTATATCAGTGATTGTAAGATATACTTTCTGCTTGAAATATTCATGCATGAAGGAGGTACCAGAACTTGCCTTTATACCTTAAGCAAGGTTTCACCCTCTGGTATGAGGAAGAAGGTAGAGAGTTAAAGGAGTTGTAGAAAACAAGGAAAAAGGTGAGCCCTTTTTATCTCAAACCTATTTGGTCGAGAGAAAGGAAGGGGAGGGGAAGAGAAAAGGGGACCTTTACTCATTGTCCTCCCTTCCATTGCCAACCATTTTGGGAAAGTTTTTGATGGTTTTCGAAGGAAAGATAATCTCTCCAAGTAAGCTCCCTTGTATGGAAAGGATGGAGGAGAAGTGATCTCCAAATACTCATGATGAAGCTTTCTTGACTTATAGGAGTGGATTTCTTATTGGAATGTATTGTTTTGATTATAAAAGATTCAAAACTAAAGGAGGGTATCGACAATATATATTTGCTGGGTTGATGTTAACTTCTATACTTGTATTTCTTGCAGCTGTTGCAACAATCTCTTATCTTATAAGCAACATTTCAAGAGCTCTTGAAAGTTGAAGGCATCTGCATATTCATAAATCTGCAAACTGTCTTGCTATTCTTTTGAAGCTGTATGGCTGTTAATGTTTCCCTAGGGAAAGCCTGTATCTTATATTCAAAGTGAAAATTATTTATTGGCAATTTGTATTTGTCACTGAAAACTGGCTCTCGCTGCTTGTGTTCACATGTTTGTGTACTCGTTATTTTTATGATAGAATCACACTTGTTGTTCAGCTTTGTTATGTTTTCATTGATAAGCTTAATGGTGACCAAAACTCTGCATCTTGTAGTCCTTTAGTAATTCTTTCATTTCCTTTAAGATCTTTTTATCTCTGAGGTTTCATGGTGGGAATTCAACGAACATTTTCCCCGCTTCTGGATTTGCTTTTTCTTGCTAGATATTTTTGGAATTGAGAAGATTTCATGTGTTTTTTATTAACAACCTCTTTAGATTTTTCTCCTTTTTTAATCCCCAATTGTTCATTCACAGGTTCTTAGAAATGCTATCAGCAAGACTTATAACCGTATATCTGATCTAAGAAACGAGATATCATCTCTTAAGAAGAGTGCTGTATCAGCTGAAGAAGCAGCGACAAAGGCAAAAACAGAGTTAGATGCTGCTGAGTCAAAGCTCTCTCTTGTGGATGGTGAGCCTGTTCTTGGTGATAACCCTGCGAGGTTGAAGCGCTTGAAAGCAAATGCTGAAAAGGCAAAAGAAGAAGAGGTGTCTGTGCATGAGTCTTTGGAGGCCAAGGAGGCTCTTCTTGCTCGTGCCCTTGATGAAAATGAGGTAATCAGCGTGAGATTAGCTGTAATTTTCCTCTGTTTGGCTGCTTTTAATTCTTATTAGTTTTCTCATGTTGCATAAACTATCTGATTCATTTATGCCAAACTAGTTTGGTTTCCTGAACATGGCTTGTCACCTCGGAATGGAATCTTGGTTAAAGTTTTTGTGTGGAAAAAGAAAATATAGGAAGCTCTCTTTTGTAACAATGATTTGCATGTGCAGGCATTGTTCCTCTCTTTGTACAAAAACTTCTCAAATGTGTTGATGGAACGTCTACCTGATCCATCTAGAGCTCGAACATTGCGGGAATTAAAGTCAATTCAAGCAGATGAAATGACCGTTGATCTCGATGAATCATCAGTAATGGAAGTGGATAATGAGAGTGGGAGACCCAACAAAAGGTTACTTCCCCCTCTTGCCCTTTTTCTTATCCTCCCCTTTTCTTTTCTTTGCTTTTTTTTTTCTCTGCATTTACTTTTCATTTCAAGAGCTATTTTGTTTCCCTTGACTCCGGCAGTCTGTCGAATGGAGGAAAGGAAAGCAGCATCTATAATGTGGGAGAGAAAGAGCAATGGTGTTTATCAACTCTCGGCTATGTCAAGGCCTTTGCAAGACAGTATGCTTCTGAGGTAAATTTGGTGTAATGAGCTTCTATTCTTTTTCTGACTTCTTAGTTTTTTGGCATTTGTCTGAGTTTTATGTTCAGATATTCTCTTTCCCCTCTTTGATAGATCTTGTACAGCTGTTGCAGAACATTTTTACTGTAATGGGTGGGAAACAACTCAGAATTTAGCCATGCCCCTTTGGCTGCTAAGCAGCGTACATTTTGTATTCAATTTGACAAACTCGTTGATGCCGGTATTAGTTTTAGAGATCCTGTGCTTTTTTATATTTAAATTTGTTTACCCTGATGTAAGAAATCTAGCTCAGCAAAAGCTGTTCTTTTCGCTGCAATGGGTCCTCAACTGGACCGATTCGTCTTTTGTTCAGTCCTAGTAAGAGAATGTCGTGACAACTGATGCAGCAGCAGTCTGTGGTAGAGCACTGCCAAATGGTCTGCAGAGGAGCTTAAGGCTTATTTGCCTAAACTTATTTTAGAAATTGGCACTTGGTAGATCGTTAGATGGTAGCCAAGGCAGTCTCTACTTTCTTGTGGGCCCTGTTGAACAGAAAATTAACTGGCAATACTTGTAAGAAATGCAGATCAGTAACTCCATAAAATGAAAAGGAACACACACACACACCTACAGAGGGAACGTGATATGGACAAGCAATATAGCTGGATGTGGTCACAACATTATAGAAGTCGAACAGAGATATATCTTTGTTTTTGCACTCTACACTTAACTTGATTCATTGATGTTTCATCTGCACTTCCTGTTGTGAAGCATTGCCATAAACTATTTAACCTCTGAAAATTTGGGTCTTCTTGGCAACAGAAGCCTGGGAACATTGATATCTATTACTGATGTTACTTACAGCATGTTTGATACCAGCAGAGTATTTCTATGAAACTTCGCTATCTCATACTATTTCATTGTTTGGGTGCACTAGCCACTGCTCTTTATGTGCATATTATGAATTCATGATGGCCATAACTGCCATTCATATTTTTTCAGTTTAAATGTATCGTTAAAGATGATAAAGAACGCAATGGATGTCTGTATCTGACATCTATGCACTACTTTGTTTGCAGATATGGGCTCACATCGAGAAGCTAGATGCAGATGTATTCACAGAAAATGTGCATCCTCTTTTCAAGAAAGCAGTTTATTCTGGTTTGAGTCGGCCAATCAATGATGTGTCATCTGGCTAAAATTTATCTCAAAATTTTATCCTGCATCCATAATTGATTAGTGTAGATGACTAAGGCTATTGAAAGAAAATTGAGTTTAGCTTCAATATCCAGGGCAAGCTAAGTTGTTTTAACTATGTTTTTTTTTCCCGGGCCCCTCCTGCGAGTCAGGTAGATTAAGGAGAAGCTAACCAAAGCCGCATATCTGGGAACCTTGGTTATGAGTATTCTGTATATTAACTATGTAACATCTTTGATATTGTTTGTTTTCTTCCATGGTGTTTTTGGTACAGCTTTGACACGGTTGCATTGAGCTCGTTTTTACGTTAAATGCTGCCTCCACTGGTAACAGCCGTCTTGCTTTTGGTTTTGGTCATTAATCAGTTCAATCGGTAATTCATAATCTCATGTTTTCCTTTTTTGCTCAGCAATCACAAGGTAGGTGTTAATTTTAGGCACGATCATTGGTACTCTGTTGAAACGGTAGACAAATAAATGCCCACTTTGTGCTGATGCTTTTCTGTCTGCCTCTTCTTCGCCATTATTACACGCATTTTATTGCTGTCAATCGGGTCGTGATTTAGGCCAGTTTTTGTGCTTGTTGGTATGTTATTGGTGTCTCCTCATTAAAAGATTCATCATGGACCATTTTATCATCAGTTGACGTGACAATAAGTTTTTGGGACCTGTCTAACGTGTCCCATGCTATGTTGTAGTATCAGAAAGCATAAA
>Ga0325400_1002739_pt1 | contig 15636 bp, 9 predicted proteins | sample PopdelMetagenome_2_FD_205662 | JGI IMG/M metagenome (GOLD analysis project Ga0325400, IMG submission 205662) | Populus deltoides microbial communities from Bellville, Georgia, United States - Xylem-PdKOR-R1 | ecosystem: Host-associated > Plants > Phyllosphere > Stem > Wood/Secondary xylem... | reverse complement strand
ATCTCGTAGCTGATTTGTTATGTTTTTTTCAAGCAAAATATCTTTTGAATTTTTGTTCATATTGTGCTGTACGAAGATCAAAATTCAATAATAATAATGCATTCCATGTAATATAATTATCCAATTGTTTAATTTCTCCTCTTAATGTTGGAAACAGAGTCTCATCAAAATGACAGTCGATAAATCATGTTGTAAATGAATCACTTGTTAAGGGTTCAAGATATTTAATTATTAACTGGGATTCAATTCCAATATATATTATTAGCCTCCTATAAGAACCCATCTTTGTATATCATTGCAAATACATTGAGAAACATATTGCATAAGTCATAACCAAATATTCTTAGATGAGAAATGTTTGGCTCATGATCAAAACCCAATTATAATTGAGAGAATTTATGATATGATGTTTAGCTAATGTATATAAGTGTTGTTGCATGTAAAATAGCATGCCACCAATTAGAGACTAAAAGTTTATTCTCATAAGTAATGGCTTTGCAATTAACTAGATGTGTTTAATAAATGATTAATGTAGCCATCATAGACAGAAGGATGATGAAAAAAGCGAATAAAGATGTTACAATGGTATTAGTACAATGGTCTAATCTATTTGAGGAAGACTCTACCTGGGAGGATCTTGATGAACTGAGTAAGTAGTTCCTAAAATTTTATACTAATTCTTAAGGTCAAGAATTTGTTCAACAGGGGAGTATTGTTACATTTTCAATAGTTCAAGCACGTCGAATAAAAGCTGATTGTTATAGCTCTAGTAGTTCACGCATATGAAATAAATGTTGACAGTTAGTTGTAACAATTCTCACGTAAAACGAAAGAATAATCACTGGAGATATAGCTGACAATTAGCATATATTATTAGAAGCAGTTAGAGAATTACTTTTGAATGGAAAATTCAAGGTACAAATTAGCTTGTAGTCTTAGCATGTATTTCAAGTAATGAAATGACAAGTTTCTATAACATCTTTCTTCTTCTTTTTTCTCTTCTTTTACTCTTTACTCTCAATTCTTCTGAGTTTCTTGGTTATTGAGGTTGAGGCCTTAACATTTCCTACACTAGAGAAGGTGTGAAAGTGTTGTTCTTTGCTAAGTGAGAAGGAAAGTTGGAGTCTTTCTGATATTGATAAAGAGTCAGTATTTTGATCTCTTACAAGCTCTATAGATAGATATTAAGCAATTACAGGATTTGGGTTTTCATTGTTGATAGTGTTTAAGGTTTGAGAGGAGGAGGAGGGTTGTTGGGAGAGATATAAAGGTAAAGGTGGGGTTTTAGAAAGATGTGACAAGGATAAAATGGAAAAAATAGAGTTGGTTATGGTGGTGGAGAGGAGATGTGGTAGTGGCGGAGAAGATGAAGAGATGGAGGGAGGTTAAAGGTGGTATTTTTCCAAGGATTAGAGAGAAGTGGAGTGAAGGAGCTTATATCATAAACCTCGAAAAAATTAAACTTGGAAACCTACAAGTTGGTGGATATGGTAAGGGTTTGGGAGTTTTAAACCCAAACCCAGAGTTTTACAAGGTAAAAGATTGGCCAAAGTTTTAAAACAGAGCTTTAATGGGTCTTGGGCTCTTTCTTTTTTTTCTAACATAGCGAGATTAAAAATGTTCAATAACTTGTAGAGTAAGAATCAGATAAGAAAACAACAAAAACATAGTTGTTAAACTAATTAGTGGATTATAAAATACATGGCGGAGAGGTTAATTCTAGTTGGGTTTTAATTTAAATTGGTTTTGATATTAGCTTTACCAAACTCAAAAGACACTTGTGAGCTAGCCAAATTCAGTCTAGACTCGATAAGTTCAACATCCATTATTTAAAAAAATAAGAAAAAACAATGAAGGAATTAGCTACCTTGAAGAAATGGATCACATTTAAGCAGAGGAAACCAGGACGATGGCTAAAGAACTTCTCTTGTATTAACACCTGTACAAAAGGAAACAATGTACAAAGAGGCGACGAGTTTCTTTGTAGTATATGATTCTTACAATCGAACAATCCAACAGTAACAACCACGGATGAAGCTCAACATTGGATCCGCATGCCATCGTGCCTCTGTGGCCTTGGCCTGCCACAGGTTTTCTTTCCCAGTTGAAGAGTGAGTGCTGTATTACAATTCACGGGTCACAAAGCAGCCAACTTCCGTGCAAGACAAATTTTATATTTTACAAAATAAAATGAGAACCTCAAGAGCATCACAAAATACAGTGCAGGAAACAGCAAATAGAAATCAGGCAAAACAAAGACTTGAAAACATTAGTTACAGAAACTGCCCCACAATTTGCCACGCAGCACACTTACTGAACAGTGGCTGACTTCTTGGTCCTACTCTTGAGTATATTCTTGACCCAGAGACTTTTAATTTTAAGAATAGTTGAGTGGATCCCTTATGTTTGACATGAAAAATGGATACAGCAATGTAAAATGTAAGCAATTCAGCCATCGTTTTACATAAACCTTTTGCAGGAGGAAGTACAGTAAAGTGCAACTGACAAACCTTTGTTCAGGGCGTAAAGACAACATTATTGAGATTGCATAGGAGAATGATTTTCCTGTTCAAGGTTGGACAAGTTACAGATAATAAACATTACAAAATAAATGCGGTAGAAACATTTAAGCAATAAAGATAACAGCCAATTTTTGAAGTGAAAACCAATTCTGGTGGTGGTTAATTCAATGCAAGTCACTTTGGTTTCTCCATTAAGTTTGTCTTATGCATGTGAGCACTGGGTTTAAATAGAAGTACTCCTTCAAAGCAACTCCATTCAAACAAATTGGCCTCAAAAGTGAATTCTAACCAAAGAGAGACCATCATCCATGGCTGAGAAGGAAGGAGGAGTTGTCGCAAAGGGTCATCAGGAAGGGCTTAAAATGGCAATCTCTCTTCTTGAGGAGTTTGGACTTCCCCTGGGACTTCTCCCTCTTGCAGACGTGATAGAAGTTGGTTTTGTTAGGAGTACTGGATACATGTGGATCGTCCAAAAGAAGAAGGTTGAACACAACTTCAAGATAGCCAGCAAGATTGTGAGCTATGACACTGATATAAAGGGTCATGTCAGCAAAAAGCAGATAAGGAAACTCAAGGGAGTGAAAGCTAAGGAATTCATGCTATGGCCACCAGTAAATGAGATAACCATTGATGACCCACCAACTGGCAAAATTCACTTCAAGAGTCTTGCTGGCATCACCAAAACATTCCCAGTCGAGGCATTTGCTGCTGGTCAGTAATGCACATTAAGAGTTTTGTAGTTTCACCAGCTGCATGCAAGAGTTCCTCAAGCTCTATGTCCTAAATATAGCGCTTCCTTTTGTTGCATTTTATTTCCTTAATTTTGCAATTCTCTCACCATGGATTGCTGAGCTATGCAAAACAGTATTTCACAAGACAACAAAAGCAAATTATAATTATGATAAAAAGAGCTGCTCATGTTGGTTGTCAAAATTACCTTTAATGCGCTTGACAAATTCTAGTTGCAATTGCAAAATGCTTCTACTGCCTCTGGAACCAGTCTCAAGTTCTTAGCCTGTGCAAAGATTGACATTCAAAAAGAATATGATCAGATTGAACCCATCAAAACATCTCATCTGAACTGCAGAAATTTGACATGTTCCCTCAACAGTGTCAAGTTCTTTATCGAGCAAAAAAAGATTCTGCAATAATGAGGACTCTCTCTCTATCTAAACCGGGAAACAAAAGACAGAACAAAATGGAACTCGAAACACAAAAGTAGTTAAAAGAATGTTGTAATTCTAGACCCAAAATGTGCAGAAAGCTAACTACTTGCTAGAAGTCCTCTTTACAGCTGACCAATACCCCAATAAATAGGAAAGCAAAACAATTTGACCAGCAAACAAGAAAATGAACTGAAAAATTGTAAGACTGTTAGCAGTCAGAACTAGAAACAGGCTTCTCATTAGAAAATAAGCATTCCAAATCAGTTAAAGAAATTAGGGTAGGCATGAAATGCCATATCAATGCCAGAAATGAGATGGAAAAGGAAATAAATTAAGGATGCCATACTTGATTGCTACTTTTCCTTTTCTCCTAGCATGGCTTAACAAGCAAGCATCCATCATAGATAAAATGAGGGTTTCACTTCGCCGATATTTCCTTCAGAGTCTGGGTGGATGAGCGCAACAAATCCTAACAATCCATTCTGCTGGTATGGAAACCTAGTATTTGAGCTGGTTCAAAACAGGTCCCCGCAACTGAGAACAATACAGGATAGTATATCACCATACCTTTTTTGCCCTTCCAAATGTAAGGTTTCAAAGTTTTCTCCTATACAAGACCAAAAACAAATAGTTACACGGTTTTCACTCTGCTTCCTTTTCAGTTTGTATTAACAAGCACCAAGTAGGCCAAAATACCAACACTTGATAATGATAATTACAAAGCAGGGAAGTGATCGGCTAATAGATCAGTGTCCAAAAACAAAAATGTCATTCAACAAAAGAAATTACAGAACGTAACCAGAAACACAGCAAGCAAAAGGAAAACAAAACTCTGCAGTTTGAACAGCCTACAGCAATAGCATGTGAAACAGCCTGAGCCTACAACAAACATGACCTAAAACTCTGCAGAAAACTAACAAAATAGCATCCAAAACAGTATTGAAAAGCAAAAATAGCAGGAGCTAATGCTCCAACCTAAGAATGCAGCACTCCTAGCAGTTTGAAACAGCTCCAATGTGCTTGTTTAACTGATTCCAAGACACACCAGCTGAAGGATCAAAATTCAAATAGCAGTGTTAAAGTAACAGTTCCAATCATCAACAATTCAAAGCAACAACAGCCAGTCACACAGTATAAAGAGGATAACTACTACTTTCTGTTGCTAGGACCAAGTCACACTTCAGCAGCATGTTGCAGGGGCATAAACAAAGCTGCAGTGTGAACACAACATGCAAAAAAAAAACATATGGCATATATCAAGAGCTCTAGCAGATCAAGAACAGAACAGCATACTCTATATCCATGCTGGGAATTCTAGCTGCCTCCTAACACCTTGTTCGGCCAAGGAGTCCACAAAAAAGTTGGCTTCCTGCAGTGTGTTTGAAGACCAACTTTTTTACTTTTGTTGCCAAAGAAAACATTCCATTACAGTCAGCCTGCATTTTCCAAGGGTACTCACCCTCCCAAGTGAGCCACGAGACCACAATTGCAGGGCCCTTTTGATAGCTTTCGGTTCAAAGTAGTTGGAATCCATAGTGCCAGATTGTGATGAAAACATGCACAACACTCCCCCCCCCCCCATCACAGTTCCCAAGAACACCCCCAATTCCAGAAGGAATGGGCTTGCCCATCAAAGAGCTATAAGTATTCCATTTCAACCAGCACTCCTCAGATGGGCTCCACAGTTTGCAAAGCCTGATCTTGTGGATGCTGGGCCATTTTGCAATGCAATCTCAGTTAACAACAGATTGTTGGCGTGTACGTGAAATCTGCAATACCACAGTAAACCAAGCACACAACCTGACTAAGATTACAATAAATAGATTACAATTGTGCAGTCCATGTGTCAAATACCACATCATTAACCAGCAGCCATAACCATAAGATGGCAAAGAAAAGCATTACCCAAACTATCTGTTTGAAGGAACCTGATAGAAGAGACTCCCATTCAAGAACATTCAAAACTCACACTAGATCCTATTTCTTCATACTCCAGAAGCAAGGCAAGAAACAAATCCAGGAAATGCATCCTTCAAAACCTCACCTCCCCAGCTTAATATATAAGTAAAGGTCTGTGCAATCCATATGTATATACTTCCAAACAACTATTAATGAGAATTTTTTAAGCAGGCAACATGATAGACAGAAACAGCACAAATTAATTAAAGCACTTGAGCCATACTACAGAGCAATTTTGAAGGAAGAACCAACCATGCCACTGACACATGCAGACATAGCTTTCACTGATGCAAGATGCAAGCCAAAATATGTCTGGAACAGTCAGAAACCTTCTCCATCGAGAACTAAGGAAACAGACTTCTTTTCTACAAAAACTTCTTTCAAATATCATTCTTAATAAGACCATTTTTTTTTTCTTTTTACCATAAAACAGTAAGGATACTGAATATTACTGGAAAAAATTGAAGCTGTAAGAAATTGAAGCTGTAAGTTGAAGTCCTAAAATGGTAAGGAATAAGCCAATCAGCAGTCAGAGGAACACACTATCCCCTGAGGGCAATGGTGGTCCTTCATGCCCAGCAAAAGATCATGACAATTTGCAGAATTACTGTGTTAACATGTAAAGAACTATAGAGAGCAAGAAAATGAAATCATTGATCATGACAATTGGCAGAATTACTGTGTTAACACGTAAAGAACTACAAAGAGCAAGAAAATGAAATCATTATATACCATAATTTTGTATTGAACTTGTATAGATTTATAGGGGTTGCTACAAAGATGAAAAACAGACATTGAAGCACTAGTTCTGGCAGAATTATAAAACATATCTGCTCCCCAAAAATATCATGTGACTATTTTCTCCAAAAAAAACTCTTCAATATTGCTTCCACAAAGACAAAATTGTAACCGGACCTTTTTGGTTCCTGTGCTGTAAGATCTCACATGGTACCAGAATTGAAAACATGCAAGTCCATCAAGGTGTTGTAATACCCTTTCTCAATTTCCTCCTCTTTCACCTGATGAAGAAGGAGGGTCTCAATGACAAAATCCTCCCAATCAATATCTTTTACCAGTGATTTTCTTTTCCTCTTCCGATCATGTGCACCTTCAACAGTGCAAACTTTACCACTACCTGAATCAGTATTCCATGGATTCATAATCCTATCAATCCGCAGCTTTGCAGCATTTATCTTTGCTCTCCTCTTCTTAATTGTTGTACAACCATTGACAAAAGATGGAGGCATAACACTAAATCCTATATCTTTCTCCAATAACTGTTTTAGCAAAAGCTTCTTGCTCAACTCTGATTTTCCATTCCACCATTCTGTTGCCTGAATCTCAAGCTCTCTCTCCCTTTTCCTCCCAGGAACCTTTCCACTTTCTTCCATATATCTACCACAACCACCATCCATCAGGAACTTGTCATAAACCATGGATAAGCATTCATGTGAAAGCTGAAGCTTATCCACCTCATCAATGCCAGTCTTATCAAACCCAATAGCATCTTCCAACTCAAAATACCGCAAATCCTCACATTCCAAACTATCCTCCACAACATTCTTACTAAAATATTCACCAACCACTTCTCCCAAATCAAACTCAGTACTCTCCAAACCCTTTTTTTCCCCACCACTCTTCGACATACATTTCATCTCCAAATATCGAATCACAAATGGCGCATTCTTCACTGCATTCTTCACATTTACATCCTTCCCCCATGGCAAAATCTCTTGCGCTACCTTAGCAATCACCTCCAACAATTCCTTGTATCTCAACCTACAAGTAGACACCGCAACATGAACCTCTCTGGCAACCTCCTCAATCTTAACCCCCTCCACCCCATTCAACTCAGCAACCAAAACCAAAACAGCCACAACAACCGGCAACGGCCTCCTCCCTGTAGTCAAAAACCACTTCACAGCACATTGCACTAAAAAAATACCTTGTTTCCTCATCCTCTCCAACACATCCCCCTCAACCCTGTCCGAAATCGACAAACTCCTAACCACCCTCTCAAAACTTCCCACTATATCAAAACCTGGCAACTTCATCCCCAAATGCTCAACAACCCTCACGACCATCCTCCCCAATTCATGAATATCACACTCAACAACACTACTCACCTCCTCAATGCTCAAACTTTTATCACCATTCCTCATTACAACATAAACACAAGCACCAACAAAAATACTAAACCATCTACTCTCACTTGAACCAAACTCCCCATCAGTAACTTTACTAATCATATCTCTAATTTCACTAACTTTTGAACCACCAGTTAACCCTACCTTAAAAACAATATCATCTATTAAATTATTTGCTTCATAAATCTTCTTCTCTCTATAATTCAAAACACTACCACAACCTGAAGAGCCTATACTTATAAACACACCTGTTGGCCCATTAATGTTAAAGGTACGTTCTTGATAGTTGGCGAAATCCTGGACTGTACCACATGAATCACATATCATGTTCTCTGTTGCATCGTCCCTGATAAGGGTTCTGAGCCCACAAGCTTTGCAGGACATTTTGGGGAACTGGGTTTTCTCTGAGGGTGTTTGGTTGCTGAGAAATTTGATTTTCTATGGAAAAAATTTTGGATTTTGAATCGCGTGGAGAGGGTCTGTTGTTGAAGAAAGAAGAGGGAGGAGAAGAAGGAAGCGACAGCGTTTAACTGTTTGTCTGGTTAGGTTTTATTTTACCAGTCTGAGATCTCCGCAGGTCGGCTGGATTAGGTTTTCTGTCTCTTGTCCAAAACGTATATTTTAGTCCTCGCAGTTTTTGGGTCCATTCGAGTGTCTATGATTTCTAAATTAGTGATCGATTTTACCTAGTTTTAATTAAGTTAAAACTTAAATTATACATGTACTTAATTTTTAATTTAGTGTGTGTTTGGAAATACAGTTAAAATCATGTTTTTAAAAAATTTAATTTTTTAAAAATTAATTTTTTTTTATCATTTTCAATCGTTTAGATATGTTGATGTCAAAAATAATTTTTAAAAAATAAAAAAAATATATATATATATATTAGGACATTTCCGAGTAAAAAACACTTTAAAAAATAACTGCTACTATACTCTCAAATACTCTCTACTCCCTTAAATTATTGTATCTCTATTATATTATTTTAATTCACTATATTCCTTTTCCATTTTTTTTATTATTCAATATGTCACATGAGATTAAAATTTTATTAGGTAATGTTGTTTAATTTGTTTATTAAATTGATTTTTAAACTACTTTTTACTTGAAAAAAATATTAAATTAATATTTTTTAAGTGTTATTTAATAAATTTGATGTATTGTTATCAAAAATTAAAAAAAAATTATTTTAATATATTTTTAATTAAAAAATATTTTTATAAAAATATTATATATCACATTACATTACAAAACACTATATTAAATCCAAAACATAGTTAGTTTCTAATGCATTGCATGATTAAAAGATGGCATGTGTCTCAAACTGAATGAGGAGGGATTTTTTTATTTTTATAAAATTACATATTATAAATAAATAATAGATAAAAAAATATAAAATTATACAAAAACACTTGTATTATACATGACGTGTTTAGAAAATGCCACGCTCGAGGTATTTCTTATAAATTAAAAATTATAACATAATTTAACTCATAATTTACGTTTTAACAAATTCAAAATCCATATAGACATTTTTATTTAAAAAGTGGAATTGGGATTTGATTGATGTGAAAAAACAGTTAACAGATCTAAATGAAACAATCCACAAAATATAGGGACCAGTTTATCCTCAAAGAAAATACTTGTGAAGCTATAAAACCGCACGGGTTTGCGCGTACGCATCTAAAACCTAAAATAGCCTCCAGTTTAACTCAGACTTTTCTTCTCTTTCTTCATCGGCTCTGCCTCTCTGCATGTAATTATCGATCACTCTTTTTATCACAGCATTATCAGGCTCCAGCTCGATCTCACATTCAGTTCTCAAGGTAAAAATAAGTTTAGGGTCTTGGGTTTATTTTTTGTTTCCTATTTGATTCAATGTTTTCTTGATTTAAATTGATAGATTTTTTAGCGTCTAAAAGATGTTTGAATTTTTGGTTCTTTGAGGCAAAGGGGTCTTCGAATGATGGCGAGTGAAGACTTGAAAACCCAAGTTCCTGTTGAAGAAAATGGGACTAAAGAAGAAGAGAAAAATGGGAATTTAGAGGCTTCAACTAGCAATGAAAACGGTGATTCTTCTGATGTTTCTTCTGTGATACAAAAAGAAGATGAAGAAGGAGAAGAAGAAGAGACCAAAGGTGATTGTTTTTGTTATTGGGTTGTCCTTAAGTTGCTTAATTTATCGTTTTTTGGTTGTGTTTTGCTATGGGATTATGCTTAAGTTTTGTAATTTGTCATATTTTTTGGGCTTTTATTGTTAATTTGGTTGGGTTTAATCACTTTATTTGATCAATTTGATTTGATTTTAGAGGAGGTCTAAGGTTCAAACTGGGGATTGGATATGGCAGGGAAAATGGTTTTATCATTAGGCCTAAGCTTCTGAAGAACTGGAATGAGAAAAACACGACTTTTTTCTTTGAAATCTTGAAAATACAATTTATCAGCAGAGCTAGGTTTATATAGAGTTTTTCATTCTTATATATCTTTGTTAATTTAGCAATGGTACATTTTTTTTTTTTTACTTATAAGGAGTTTTTTTGAGAAAAAATAGAAAAACATGGGATTGATTCTCAGTATCAATAAATGGGGGGTTTTTTGTGAGATATTAGCGGGATGCCTTTAGGTATTATTATCTCATTTGAGGAGATTTAATGATTTATTATAATGTTTCAAATTTATGAAATTGTGTGTATTTGCAAATTGCTTTCTTGCAGAAGTTACAAAGAAGAAAAAGAAGAAAAATAAAAGCAAGTTAGTACTCATTCCTATCGTGATTCACTTTCCTGATGATGTTTTCACCCAGTAGCCAATAATTTCCTATTCTGTAATCCACAGGAAAAAGAAGGAATCACCAAAGCAGACTGATCCACCCTCTATTCCTGTTGTTGATCTCTTTCCATCTGGGGAGTTTCCTGAAGGTGAAATTCAACAGTACAAAGATGAGTGAGTATATGTTTTTTTTCTTTTGCCAATCTCTTGTCTTCACTGTGTTTACGTGTGAATATCTGGTTTATTATTGGATTCACTGCCTGACAAGAGTATATTGTTTCTTTTTTTTTTCTGAGATTGACTATTAGTGCGCCATAGTATAGGCTCAAATGTGTCTGAGTTTTAGCAAAATTATGTAGCAGTTATATACAAAAAGAAGATGCATGCTTATAATACACTAATTTTGTAAATGTAGAATGATATATGCTTCTTTTCAGTTTGAGATCTGTAATTTTCAGATATGAAAGTGAAATTGTTGACTAAATTTATGTGTGTCCCATAAGTAGTCATTTTTTTCAATTTTCTGATTATCTTTTATCCCTTTTTCTGTGAAAATCGATGGGATCTTGGATCTTTTAGTAATTTATGGAGGACTACGTCTGAAGAGAAAAGAGAGTTGGAGCGTCTTGAAAAGCCAATGTATAATTCAGTTCGACAGGCAGCAGAAGTTCATCGCCAGGTTGCTAATAGGTCTTTCTTGTAACTTTATTCCTGCTCTGCATTTGGTGTCATCTTCTTGAAATGCAGTCTACGTGTTTTTAGGTACGGAAGTATATGAAAAGCATTTTGAAACCTGGAATGTTAATGACGGATCTCTGTGAGACCTTGGAGAACACAGTTCGTAAGCTAATATCAGAGAATGGTCTACAAGCAGGCATTGCATTTCCTACTGGATGCTCTCTGAACTGGTGAATGCCAACTTTATATATGGGGATTTAGTGACCTGTAGGTTTTTTTTTTTTCCTCGGTTGTTTCTTTATTAAATTTCTTTTTCATTGTTAGGGTCGCTGCTCATTGGACCCCAAATTCAGGGGATAAGACAGTGCTTCAGTATGATGATGTGATGAAATTGGATTTTGGGACCCATATTGATGGTAAAAACATTTATAGTACATTTTCGGGTTTTATGGTTTAATTCCTAATTATTATTTTTTTTATTATAACATCATGTTGGTTCAACACTTCTGTTTTTCTCAGCTAGAGCCTTTTAATTAATGGGTGATTTTTTAATTTGCAGGACATATCGTGGACTGTGCATTTACAGTGGCATTCAACCCCATGTTTGATCCACTACTTGAAGCATCACGTGAGGCAACCAACACGGGAATCAAGGTGCTGACCTTTTATCTCTGAAGTTAATTTTTAACTTGTTGTGAGTGTGTAATGTGCCCAAGGAAGGATAGATTTGAAATTTGTGGTCTTCTAATTCCTAATGCTGAAGATATAGCATCAAATTCTTAATGCTGATGATGTAGTTTTCTCTTGATGGGGACTTGTGTTTAACATTCAAAAAAGGCAAGCATTGGTCTATTTGATTAGTTTAGTTGACATTCAAATAAAGCTGAACTCACTCTTTCTTCCCTATTACAAATTCTTCTAAAATATCTTTCTTGCATACCCTATCCCTATACTTACTCCCTCCAAAAGGGTGCTATAAAGCCGGCCCGACTATGTTTTCTTTCACCATCTTTATATCCTTTCCTAAAAGATTAGATAATCTTGGAATGGGTTTTCTTACATGAGGGAGGAGATGTTTTACGAAGATTAGTCAGGATCGGTGTTTTAAGTGTTTACTGTTGAGGACCCTTTTCTTTTTCTCTTGAGAGGATTAAGGACTTCATTTGTTTTGTTTTGACTGTTTCCAATACCTAACTGCTCTGAAGAGTTTGTCGCTCATGCTTAATTATTTGCAGAGTACAGCTTGTTCTGATTTTTATTTTAACTTTTCAGGAATCTGGGATTGATGTGCGTCTTTGTGATGTTGGTGCTGCCATCCAAGAAGTCATGGAATCATACGAGGTTGAAATTAATGGAAAGGTGTTTCAAGGTATGATGTGTATTCAATGCTGCATTTCAATGGTTTGTTGGTACACTAATTTGGTGTCTATTTGATTGTTTCTTTTTTATCAGCTCTTCACGTAATGCAATAGGACAACTTTAAGATTTTTTTGATAGAATTGGAATAACGAATTTGTGGAAAGAATTTGGGGAACAATCTCTTTTCATCATAAAGTATTGTAAACTGTTGAATAGAGTGAATGAGCAACTTGAAAGCTAGTCTTGTGGAAGTGTCGTTCTCTTTTTATCCATCTAGGGCATCTGGGTGTACAGGGGTCCAGAACTCCTTTTCTAAATCATGCTAGTCCATTTTATTTTTGCCCATAATGGATCTAACATTATTTGATGGTTGAACCATGAGCCAGTGTGAACTTTGTGTTTCCAGTTCCTGAATCTTTGAAATTGTAACATAATTCCCTCATTTGACTTCATCATGCATCAAGAATAACTTGTTATCATGTTGAAAAATAAGGAATGATTGGTCACCTTATATACAGTGAAAATGTTGCTGCTTTTGGTGGTTCAATGTATTTTTTTCACATGGATAGGATAATGAATATGCTTGAGATTTCATGCACATCTGTGGATTTATTATAAAAGCATCCATGAATGCATATTTGTGTGTGACACGGACTAGAAATGTCATTGGCAGTTAAGAGTATCCGAAATTTGAATGGGCACAGCATTGGACCCTATCAGATTCATGCTGGAAAATCTGTTCCCATAGTTAAAGGAGGGGAGCAGACAAAGATGGAAGAGGGTGAATTTTTTGCAATTGAAACATTTGCATCTACAGGTAATAGTTGTTTCATCTGGCAGGGAATTGATTTATCTTTTGAAAGGGATAGCAGTTGGTGAAAATTGTGACCTATGGTGTAATAAGTCTTTTTATGTTATGTTTTCAGGCAAAGGATATGTAAGAGAAGATCTAGAGTGCAGCCATTACATGAAAAATTTTGATGTTGGCCATATCCCTCTGAGGTTGCCAAGAGCAAAGCAACTGCTAGCAACAATCAATAAGAACTTCTCCACATTGGCCTTTTGTAGACGGTATTTAGATCGCCTTGGAGAGACTAAATATTTGATGGCACTAAAAAATTTGTGCGATTCTGGCATCATTCAGGTATTTCTCAATTCTTTCATATCCATGGAATCTTCAGTTTTTCACGTCCCAGTTGTCTGTTTGTGCACCAATCTGGACTACAGATAACTTAAAAAGCCTTGTGTATCAATAAAAAAAAACATTGCCCATTAAGTTGTTGTCAGGTTCATCATAGGATCCCCAGTACTCCTACGGGTTGCTTAGTTCTTGATGTCTTGTTCCTTCAGCTATGTGAATTTTGCAATAACTTGAAAACTCATGTGTTCTCCTGAAAATATAAAATATAGTACACGTGGCAGTAGATAGCAGCCGCAAATCTATTCTCATGACCACAGAGGGCCAAGATAGCAGCAACAGAAATAATGAACTTGTGTAGCTTTCATCTTCTGCTATATCATACATTTGCTATACGCATTGTAATTCGTCTTCCTCCTTTCTTACTTTGGCAGCCTTATCCTCCTCTATGCGATGTTAAGGGCAGTTATGTATCCCAATTCGAGCATACCATCCTACTGCGGCCAACCTGCAAAGAGGTCATATCGAGAGGCGATGACTACTAGTGTGGATCGAGTTAAATTTTGTAGGTGAATAATACGCCTGTTGATGACCCTGTGACTGTATCACTAAAATATTAGTTGAATGTGTAGTTTATCCACCTTCGTTGTCCGTTTTGTAACTGCTGGTTTTAGTGAACCAACAGCTTTATAATGGCGAAAAAGAATTGGAATATCTATTTATCACAATTATGATTTTAACAAGGAAATGTTGATCACATGGAGTCATCAACTTGACTTGTAATTTCCATCTGAAGAAATTAGGAAGACCTTGATTCGTAGGTGCCCCTCTCATTTCTTTGGATTTCACCAATTCTTGGAAATCACGTGTATCGAATTTTAAGATTACTTAGGGGGAGACACAAGATCCTTGAGTACCCAAGGAAGAAGGATTTTAAGCATGTCCTCTAGGCTGCGTTCTTTATTCATTCCGTTTCTGTTTTTATTGTTGAATATGGAGGGTGGATAGAGTAGAAAGTATACTATGAGAAGGAGCTTTATTTCAAAAATTATATTTATATTATGAAGAAAATTAATTTGCCTGGATTTAACTGCCGCGCATGCGTTGTGCTTGTAGTTCATTGTGGATTCAATAAACTATTTTTTTTTTGTTTTTATCAAAAAAAAAATTCAATTACATCGATAGTTTTTATATATATATATATTTTTAAGAATTAAAGGTTTTAATCAGATTTTAAAATTTGATTGAAGACTAATTTAACGAGATATAGCTTGAATTTGTAGCTTACAGATAGGTTTATATATATATAAAGAGCAGGGTTTATCTCAAATTTGGTGGAAAAAAATATTGATTCACATTCTTTGTTGACTCTTTCTTTGGTCATTTTAATTTGAGGATTTTATCTTTCCATTAAAAACTTTATTTTTTTTAATGTTTTAATCCTTGAATTTGAAACAAGAGAGAATTATTAGAAAAGAGAAAATGATTGGTTGGTCATATTAAGCAACAAAAAAACCTGTGTTAGCAAGTTTTATTTGACGAGAGAAGTATAATTTAAGGTGTTTTTATCCTTCATCTTTCTAGAAAAAGTAAATCAGGGATTGGGATTATTTTTAAGTAGGGTGATTTTTAGATTTTCTTGACCATTTAAAAGGAGTTTCGAGATTAAACTATGATATTTCTTAAATGTTTTCAAGTGAAAAAAAAGATTGAAAATGAGTTTTTTATGTTCTAGAAGTCAAAACCTAACTTTTAGGTAACTGAAATCCTATTAGCAAATGACATATTCGTAGACATAATTTTAAGCACGTGAAATTAGACAGGTACACATGTACAAATATTTTATTTTATTAAAATATATGATTGGGTACAATCTCAATTTAAAATATTCTTACAAA
>Ga0325400_1002738_pt1 | contig 15637 bp, 7 predicted proteins | sample PopdelMetagenome_2_FD_205662 | JGI IMG/M metagenome (GOLD analysis project Ga0325400, IMG submission 205662) | Populus deltoides microbial communities from Bellville, Georgia, United States - Xylem-PdKOR-R1 | ecosystem: Host-associated > Plants > Phyllosphere > Stem > Wood/Secondary xylem... | reverse complement strand
GCAAACCTTCTAAACTTAGGTAAAGGTCTCAAACACGCAACCCATTAAATTATAGACCTGATTTTAATTAAAAAGCTCAATTCCTAACAAATTTAATATTGATTAGCCAAAGTAAATTCAACAAAGAGCAATAATTAAAAGATCCAAGAAAACCTGAGTAATTTTCAAAATTAGTGAAAAATCCTAGAGAAAACAAATAAATAAAAATAATTTTAAAATTTTATTTTAAATAAAACAAATAATAATAAAAAAATGAGAACTAAATTTGAAAGAAAACAAATGAAGGGATATTAAATACAGAAATAATTCTAACATCATAATTATTAAAAAAAAATTCATTTCATATATTGAAGGAAGGGATCACGAAAAAACATAAATTTAAAGAATTATCTTAAAAAACCCAACAAAAAAAGATAAACAAAAAGATCCAAGATAACAGGATCATTTTCAAGACCAAAAAATTTCACAAAAAAAGTTGAAAAAAAAAGGAATTCAAACTTCATTTGAATAAATAGTGAAGGATGAAATGGAAAAAAAAATTATCTCAGACAAAGGGAAAAAAACAAGCAAACCAGACAAACGTCTTAAACCTGGTCAAATTTTAAAAACTCACTACTCATGTCTGAATCTAATTAAAAAGTTTATTATGAACCAATTCTAAAAACTTGCTAAACCAAAAAATTAACAATCAAAAGAATGAAGATTAAATTTGTTAGGAAAAAAACCAAATAAGAGTATAAATGTAAAACATAATCAATTTAAAAAATTATTTGAAATTAAAAAAAATAGCAATCAAAAGAATAAAGATAAAATTTAAAAGATGAATACATTTAAGAGGGGTGAAGTTGAAAAGGAATACCATTTTTTTAAATTATTAAAAAAAACCATAATTAAAAAATGGATCACATATGAAGAATTAACAAATTAAATGTTTGTTCTTCAATTTTTAAGGAGCTAGCAAGAAAATATAGGTGGGGGAGAGAGAAGAACGGGGGGAAGAAATGGTCGTCGACACCAAACCACCATGAATCTTGGAACATGCGTCACCTCATCGGATCGAGGGAGTTGGGATCTTATAAATGCCGCACTTGAAGGCGGCATTTGGTAGTCAGACAACCTTGCACGCACCATCTGAACGACACGAGAGCTAACCACATGTTGGGGCATGCGTTGCACGCGCCGTCAGGTTTTTTTAAATAATATTTAATATATGTGTATTACTATAATACCTACGAGCAACCACTAGATTTACAATAAAATTAATGTAAAATGATCAAAAAAACTCTTATGAGAGAGTTATGTAGTTTTTGTCTCCAAGAGCATCAAAGTAATTTCATCATTTCAAAATGAATGAAATGACTAAAACACCCCTGAGTGAAAGGCATTTTATTTTTTTTATTATAAGGCCCAAGTAGTAATTTTGCCGTGTAAAAAAAATCAATAAATTTAACCTCATAAAACATGCTAAAAACAATTGTGTCAGGGTTAAAAGTCAAATTTTCATCCTAAGCCTAGTTCAAATTTTTTTTTTAATGGTGAATTTATAATTACATTAATCTATGTCTTATTGTACAGTAACTTCTTGAGAAGATTTAGTGTTTTTTGTTAATTTTCCACTATTGATGCTAATAGATACTGGGAATTCTACCATCATGATGCCTTGCCTTGCCTTACTTGGAATGATTAAAGTTGCACTTCTGATGGTTCTACAATGGTAACCCAGTTCAACAAATCAAGTGAACAAAATGGAAGAAATGGTAATTAATTTTACTTCTGTTAATTCTTCATGAAGACTACAAACACCTCTCATGAGAGATGCTTTCCTTTTTCTCCCATGAATATGGTCTAGGAGGCAAAGAGAGGACTAATTCAGCCCAAGGCTTTTTCTCTATCTGTCTGTGTAGTAGAGGTAAAGGAGATGCTTCCTTTACAAATTAAAAACCTTTCAGGAAGAACCACCCAAGCATCAAGTGATTATGAATAACCATTCAGGAAGAACCACCTGCTGCAAAAGTTGCTCTTCTGGCTGCTGCATCAATTATTCCAAACCCAATCATTTCCATACCTTTAATCATTTAGCATGAGACATTCTGCACCTTCCCTGGAGACAAACATGGTGGGTGGATTTTTTACATCATACAAAACTCTAGACATTGTGCATGTGTTTGTCTTGCATTTTAATATGGATTTATTGTTCAAAATTTTTATTTTTAATTTTAGTTTTTAATTTTTTTATTTAATGTGATCACATATTTTATTGGAAAAATTAAAAACAAAAAGTAGTCAGAATATGGAGAAATCAAATTTTGAAAGATATATGGGGCCATCAGCTTTTAAAATTAAAGGCCCACATGCGCCAAACAGCACCTTATCTTTTTTCTTTTTTTTTCTTTTTCTAATATTTTTAAAAACATTGATAGCTTTTTTCTGTAAGTTTTATTTTAATAATTTTTAAATTTATATTTCAATGAATACCCCTATATGATATTTTATTTTTCTTATTTAGCCTTTTATAAATGGAGATTTGTTTTTAATTATTTTGTATGTATTTAATATATAAAAAGATTATTATGAGTCATCTATGAAATTTTTTTATATAGATAAATTTTATTTTTAAAAATAAAAAATATTTATTTTTGGATTTTTTTCTAATATGTGCACCATTTCATAATAGTTTTTTATCTTTTTATTTTATTCAATCAATTTTAAGTGTTTGTTTGTTTGTTTCTATTATTATTTGATTTAATAAACAAATAATTTTGATAAATAAATTCATTAAACACTACTGAGTAAATGACTTGTATGCAAGATCGAATATCTTGATCTATACATGTCTCTTGATTTTTCAAGTTTTATTTTTAGTTGTTGTTTAAGATTTTTATTTTTATTTATTTACACAGATGATTTTCGATTTATTTAATTATATGTTTGCAAAGGCTTCTTGGTTTATTATTAGAATTCTTTTATGTAAAGAAACATGTCTGAAAAGTCTGTGTATTCAATTTTTTTATTGGAAAAAAATATTCAACTTACAGTGGAACACGGGTCAAATAGCTAGTCATAGAAAACCCTAAATGTTTTGGATAAAACGTTGTGTATACAAACATTGTTCATCCTCTCATATTTTATTGTGGACTCATTACTCAATTTTTTCCACGATTGCATTTTTTTGGCCAAATTAAAACACAATTAAATCAAATTTGTTGATTAAAAACAAATTGAAAGACAGATGATCAAAGTATAAAAGACATTGTGAATGAGTGATAATTTCAAAGTTCTCACAAAAATTTTAATTTAGTCCTCATATTTTAATAAAATTATACCTATTCAATCCTTCAATATTTTTGCAATTCAATTTTACTATAAAAGTTTATTTTTATTATTTTTAGTTCCTGATTTTAGAGAAAAAAGGGAGAGATCGTTGGATTATTATGGTAAATAGAGAAAATCATCGTTGACATCAATTCATCCCACCAAAATGATCAATTTTAGTATTAACAAGTTTTATTTGACGAGGAAAATTCTATTTAGATGTGTTTTAGGTTTTTAAATGCCATATAGGGGTTTGTCAAATTATTTAGATTCTTTTCTAGTGTTTTGCATGAAAAATAGATTTCTAAGCAAAATAAAAAAATGAACCATGTCCGGCAACCGTAATAGCTGAAATTTGAGAAAAATATGAGCAATATCTAGTGGTCGTCGCCATGTTGTGCTGGTTGGAGAGACTAATAAATATGGAAACCGCCGTGATGAAGCTCAGCAATGGCAAATTTCTTGCTTTGTTTTTACTGGGTTTTACCTGTAATGAAAGAGACAACTGGTCAATCATATATCAACATGATCTGAGCTTTATTTGGTACCCGGAGAGAGGTGCATGTTTTCTGTATCGTTTGTTGGAAGAATAACTGGCAAACATGATATGGTAGGGATTGTGATGCCCAATGTGGATCAGTTTTTGACATTTCCATCTATTTTGGATGGATACACGTCTCATGAAGATATTGCTTATTCAATTACACGAATCAGAGAATTATTTGGTTAGATTTTCATGTGGGACGTGAAAGTTTCATCATATAGAAACAATTCCAAGCATATTCAATGCAGTTTCCATAGTTTTAAACTTCAAAATGCATATCAGACACAGGATTCTTAAGCTTCTAGCAGAAATACAGCACATAACTCTTACAACAATCATCAATTGTGTAGCCATCATACAAAAACCATTCAACAGAATCGAGACAGCTGCAATCCATCTCCAATTGTAAGTGGGAATATGTTAACACTATTAAAAGGCAAATTAAAAAAAACAATGCCTTCGTAGGGGCAGGAAAAATTAAAATGAAGAAGAAAAAAGAATGGTGGAGGCCCACAAGACCACAACACAATCATGCATGCCAAATCCTACTATTACAAACCTATGATTCATGTGCAAACTCAACTTAATTACAATTAGTGAAACAAAACAGTATGGAGGTTGGTTTAACTTCCTAAAGGAGCTCTGTCATCTGGCCCGGCGAGCATAATCTGACATTCCAATAGTTCAAAAAAAAAAAGGGTTACTTCATTTGTGGAAGATGCCGAAAGACGAAAGAAGAAGAATCAGCTTCGCAGACAAAATTTTAATCCAAGAATCCAAGATAAATTTTGACACACTTACATTGCAATCAAAAGCAAACCTCCTTGCAAGCATGATGGCTGCATTCCTCTCTCTTGCTGATTCAAATGCTAATACAAAGGAAACCCCTTTCTTTGCTTGCCAAAACAATGCTTGAGCTGCAGCGTTCCCACCTCCTCTAACTCCACACAGCTAAAGCACAAGAATAGTGTGAGTAATGGCTGTGTCATGTGCTATAAATACCAAATTAGGAGGCTGATGTCCAACATAACTGTCAATAACGTTTTAGGCACATATGAGGTGTGTGTGCATGTGTCTGTCCTGAGAGGATGGACCAAAACATTTGCAATCAAATAAGAATAAAAGCAAATAAGAATTTAAGGTATGAGCTTTTGAGAACCATCTTATCTCAAGATAAAGGTTGAAACAGCCCCTTATACCTGCATTGAAGTAGAGTAGTACTCTTTAGCAATTGTTGACTTCCCTTTGCGAAGCTTCATCCTCATCTTTCCGACATGAAGCACATGAATAGATTCTGATGCATGATCCAACCCATTCATCTGGGTAACAACTACCTGTAAAGTAAACAAAATCAATGGAGAATAATGGCCTCCTTAATCCTTATGATCACTTTTATAAAAAAATAAATGATTCAGTTTCATTTAACCCAGGCCCACAATGAAAGGACAACAGGATAAACAACCTCTATAAATTTCCATAAGGACGATTTTAAACTTCAATAAGTTATCCTTGAAGAGTTATTATTAGTATGACGCTCTCAACCCATGAGCTTGTAGCTCAATGGCTCTTGCAAAACAGGAGAGGTGAAGTCTCATGCTTTCGCTTCGGTCACATTCATCAGTTCAATGATCCATGATGCCCGCACACCCCATTGCATTTTAGTAACAACAACATGCATTAAACAAGACTAGGACGTGTAAGTTTCCATGCTCCAGGAAAAGCAAAGAATTGATGGGAGTCTAATTGCCACCCTGATCCTCACAATGGTTAAGAAAATAACATCCGCAAATCAATAACAGAAGCAGAATGGGGCACCGAACTAACCATTCCCAATGTCATCCCTCAATGTGATTCTTACTATAAACTAGGTTGCGTCCTCAAATTCTTAACAACCTCAGAATCTCAATGTAATCTTTTCCTATTTTCTCTATGGCATGCACACTCTCACAAGGCCATAAATGTCAAAGAACCTTCATTGCACAAAGTAGCAGATAGTCAAATATCATTTCCCTTTCACTGACATATTGCAGTAAGTACGGTAGAAGGAAAAACATCAGCAAGCCCTCAGGATTCAGGAACGGACAGAAAATAAATATCCAATCACCATGCACACAAGCACTTTTGCCTATATCATGTGAGCATCTGAAGGGATTTGATGTTGGACTGAGTTCAATTTAAAAAAAAAATGACCAACAACAATGGTCAGCCCGGCTGAACTTGACCCACAACCAATCCAACACGCCAGAATGGTGATTAGAATCACCAAAATGACTATTGCAAAGAAGCACAATATGAGTGTTCAGGTAACATGAAAGAATAATTCCCAAATATTGAACCTGACGTGTTTAGCTACTTAAGTGAAAAAAAAAGAGAAAGTTGAAACAGTATTAAGACAACTTACATTGAATTCAACATCATGTTTTCGCACAAGTGCCTCTACATAGCTTCCGAGACCAGCAGCTGGTCACAAAATTACATCAGCTATTTTATCTTATGCGAACACATGGTTCATAATTTATTTATTTTATCTTATGTAAATGCATGGTTCATAACTTTACATACAAAAGAGGGAACCACAGAATTTTATTTACCAATTTTCATAAAGGAAAAAAAATTGAAAATAACATAGGAAGCTTGGCAGAAAACAGAGCTGACAGGAGAAAGATGATTATGTAGCCAGCCCAACTAGTTTGGCTCAAAGCTTAGTCGAGCTGGGTTAATAAAAATTGGAAAACAGAAACCAAATTAGAGACGCAGATCAAATACAGACCAGGATCAATGGCACAAGTAGTGGTCAAAGTGAATTGTTGGCCATCAGAAATTATTTCAGCTTGCAGGACTCGCCCAACATCAAAAGGCTCTGGAGCATAAACTGGTTTGGTTGCTCCTGTGAAGAGTAAAATTACTGAAAGTAGTCAGTAGTCTATTTTATGCAATATTCATGATAACTAAGCATAAATCATAAACAGTCGTAACAATGCTTTTCTACTATATGAATCGCCAAGCACTCACTAACAAAAGGCAATTTCATTCAAACCCTCTCTGCGGCTCTTCCCAAATTCAATATCAAAATGCTTAACTTGTTACCCGATTAATTTACTGTCAATTCATCTAAATTTACAGGGCAACCATTTTCACATAACTCATGCCATATTCTACTTTAGCCATACTAGATAACAGAAGCCATTGATTCAGACAAGCAAACATTCCTATATCTAGATACTGAAATCTGAATTTATGGGATTCCCACGCCTCATTTCCTAAATAAAATATTCTTTATTAATAGTTGATTTGGAGTACAGGCAGCATTCCATCCCACAATTTGTTTGCCTAGCAAAAAGTTTGATATGATCCATTTTACTTCATGTATTGACAGATTTCATGCCTCATAGCAACTGTTTCAATCACAAAATGACAATTATTTCACTAAGGGTGGACAATGGCTAGATCAAATCTAAAGGACAGCAACTAAAGTAACTTAAAGGCACTAAGAAACACTATCCTCTGATAAAATAGAATCAGTCACGAAGCATCTACTGTACTTTGTTCAATTGTCCAAAGCATCCAGAAGAGAAAAAATGATTGAAGATGGAAACCTGATATAAGCGCCTTTTTGACATCTTCAGATGATAGACGATACCACTGAATGGAACATTCAGAAAGTTCTGGAGCATTATCAGAGCAAGGATTGATCCGCAAACATGAACCTAATGCTTCAGAGCCATCTAATTCAAATAAATGGAATATGCTCTGCTCGCCTCTCCTGCTCCTCGCAAGCTGGGAAAGATAGGGGGGAAACATAATATTTAGTCAATTCTCTGATATATACTATTCAACAAGTTTAATATGCAAAGAAGTAAACCACAAAATGATGGAAATTACAACTGAGAGTCAAATACAAGAGACCATAACCAAATATCACAAGAAATGTTTTTAGAAGGAAGCGTGCATAAAGAATTTCCTCTAGCCATTGAGTCACTCTGACAAAAGCATATAACATTCATCAAAGCTTAAACCAGATCCTGAACCATTCAAAGACTTTTAAATGCTTGAATTATGAAAACTAACAACTTAAATGTATTGCCCCAAATTTTCAGATACTTCTACTTTCTTGAAGATTTTAAACAAAATTCTGAAATCAGAGAGCTTAACAACCTATTGGCTGGGAAACAAATGACGGAAATCACAATTAGGGAGAGGTAAACTATACAAGTCAAATGATAAAAGAAAATTCTAAGATTGGATAATGGTGGAAAAGTAGCAACAGCAAAGCATATTAAAACATGCAGTAAAGTGAGAGCTATGCTGCAAGATCTATTTATGGCCAACACATATATCTTAACAACAACAACAATACCTCCTTCTGAAGCTGCAGAGAACATTTAGACTTCTCAGCAAGTTGTATCCTCAATGCTCGTAGCTCATGTTCCATGTCCATAACCTACAAAAATAAGTTCAATTCACTTGTGATCAATAAATGAATGTGCGTCCACAAATTTGAAATTTCTGAAACCTATAGGTCATCACAAGCATTCCAGAGAAGTATAAAACATAATCCTAGAAACTCAATTTCCCTTGAATTTATTGGATAACTCAAAACATGGCCCAAGCCCATCCAAAAAGTCTGCACATTTAATTTTTATTGCAGAAGCGAACTACATTTCAAGGAAACACAAGGGGACGTTGATAGTTCTAACTTCCAAGAACTTGGTCCTGAAAATGGACATATACATGCATCTGAAAGCAATTCAAGAATTATGATTGTTGAGTATCGGTTTGAAATGCAGTTATAGACTCGTGATAGGCTTAGAGAAATAGATAAACAACTCTGGAGAAGCCACTAATGAGCCTCAACTATGTTAGAAGAAACTTCACCGAATTACATAAAAAGTGAAGCAAATTAATTTGGTGACTAGAATGTTCCATCAAGAAAGAAATTTTCACCAAAGATCCAGCACACACCTTGCTTGGCTGATGCAGCATTTTGATCCTTCTAGCCTCTTGAACCTCCTTCATTAATTCTTCCAAGTCCTAATATGCCACACAAACATATTTTTGTTAAGAAATAAGAAGAAAGAAAAGCATGCAGCAAAATAATGCATTCCAACTTGAACATGGGCCCTAAATGAACATGAAAAGTATGTCCTACTGTCCTCTTTAATTTCAAAAGCAGCCAAGTACCAACTCAATGGCTAGTACCAGAAGTATTGAAATATGAAAAGAGGATATCTATCTACTGTCAACGTAAAAAGGGACACCTTCAGAATTTATAACTTAACTGAAGGCAAACTCCTATTGAAGCTGTAATAACTAATAATTAATACAAACCTGCTTCCCCAAAGCTCGAGACATTCGTTCATGTTCTTGAAGAGCTTCTTCCACCCTCTGAACTGTCGCTCTGGCACTCTCAATTTCAGCCCGAGCATAAGCTCTTTCCTCATCGACAAGTTTCTTGGCATCTTCTGAAGCCTACAAGTCGATGCAAGCACTAGATAATGAGGCAAAAAAATTCCTTATTGTTATCTCAAATTAAAAAAGGAAAGAATAGAGAACTTGTTGGATGGCATTTACTGGCTTGAGAAAAATATGCCAAATTCTTTCAAAGACAAGATTACCTGCTTAAGAAAATTTGCTAGCTTCTTTACTTCTGCTTTTTCTTGAATCAACTCTCCTTCCCTCTGAGTCAGCTGAACCGCTAAAGCTTCCACCTAGAAGAAGTTACCATAATTCATCTTCCACATAAGTGTTTTTAAGTAATGACATGGCAGTAACAACCAACTCATTGAGTAACACATAAAATCAATTTTTTGGAAGAAGTTTGATAAAGAAGCAGTGAAGTAACACCAACCATGGCAATAGCTTCCTCCACGTCATCCTTGTTTCTACCCGCCACACGTCCTTTTAATGATTCTAGCGCGTCCCTAAGCTTCTTCAATAGGACATGTTTCTCTAATGAAGCAGCCTCTCTGAGCCTAGCCTGTAATCCAAAGATGAAAAGCTTATCATTTGATTCCTATATCACCCGCTCTCTTCAGAAATTAATAATTCCAAAGTCTTAAAGCCTGAGAAATCGAGAAAAACAACCACTGAAATGAAACAAACAGCAGACTTCCAACTTTTTCCACAATTAATTGATGCTCCATTCAGTTGACAAGAAAAAACAAGTAGATAAGACCATGTAATCAAAAAGCTGAATATAATACTGCCAGTTGGCATGATTAATTTCTCAGGAACCAAATGGGTAAACTAACATACAATTGAGGAGGTCAAGTTATTAGAAAATTAGCTTCAATAATCCACCTAAGGAAAAACAAATCAAGTTTCCAAAAAGAAACACAAAATGCTGGATACAATTTAAAAGAAACACAACCTCTTCTGACAACTTAGCAGCAGCAGCCAAACCCTTTTCAAATTTACTGGCAAGGTCACGGACAGAGAGGCGTTTCTGCTGTTCCAAAAGCAAAGCAGTCTCGCGTGCCACAACCTCCTTCATGGACAATACTTTGGGGTCATCTTTTGCATCCAGAATCTGATTGGTAGCTCCAATTTTGTAATTAGGAAACCGACTAGAAGCAAATGCAACATCTGCTGATACAGCTAGGACAGCATCTTTTTGCATAGTATCTCCAAAATCACGGGTTACCCTAGTCATTGTCTCAATCTAACGAACCTGTTGGACAATCAAATAAGTAATATCAACAGAATTGGAATTAAGCAGACAATCATGGTAAAAAGACTTCTCAACCAAAAAGAAAAATGTGGGTCAGTGCTTACCAACCGAAACTAACTCAATTAGTATTAATCAGAGGGGAAAACAAGCAACCCTTTTTACTCTCTTAAAACAAATGTAAGATTTACAATTACTCATTAGCTAAGAGAACAAAAACTTCCAACGCGAAAAAAACAAGAAATTCTCTTATTTAATTTTGTCCTATTTTCATAAGTCTTTCTCAGCAACCAAACAGACAGTTAATATCAACAAACAGAGCTGATAAAAAATTTTAAAAAAATAGTAAGAAGCTAAACATTAAAAAATAACAATAACAATAATTTCTACAATCATCCATGAAACAAAAGGAAGACCTTCAACTATAATAAGCTTTAAAAGTGATCAAAAAACAGCAGAAACAACTCTAAACAAAGACCAAAAAGTACCTAAAAAGAGGCAAAGACTGAAACAACAAAGCACACACAATAGTACTGCTAAGAAGTCAAGGAAAAGAGTTAGAGAGCATGAAAATGAAACCCTAGCTCTCTAGTAGCTTTTGGGGTTGAAGAAAAGTTAAGAATGGAGACATAAAGGGAGAAACTTGAGGACTTACAGATCACGAAGATACGTGAAAAGGAAAGCAGATAAATGAGAAATAAGAGATGGGTTTTCGAGATTCTTGGATCAGATGCAACTTGAGCAAGCCTCTTATTGAATTTTTTTAGAGAATTTGACTGCTCATTAATAGACAGACAGGATGATAATTCTTCAATGAATTTAAATGGAAGATGTAGAGTAGGGGTTGCGGTAGCCTTTGCTTTTTTTTGAAAAAAAAGCAAATCAAGGAAGAAGTAAAAACTAAAAAAGAAAGAAAAAGCCGCCCTTATGACTCTGTCAGTTGCTACTACTGTTTTTTATTTTTATTTTTATTCTTTTTTCAATTAAGTACCACTGAGGCTTGAATATGAATTCAAGATAGACAATGGTTTCGAGATTAGTCTTTATTGAACTTCAATTAGGTTATTTATGTATGGATTAGTAAGAGACTTCATGATTTAAAAAAATATTTATTAAAAAATCAAATTAAATTCTCTTGGATGTTATGAAATAAAAATATTAAATCCAGAAAAAAATACTTTAATCTGAAACGATTTGGAAAAATATTTCCATCACTGCTTGTGGATGTCATCATGCTGAGAAGACTAAAATCCTTCTATGGTGGGTCCTACACCTTAGTGTCTCTTGATCCTTGATGTCTGTCACAAGTCATAACAAACACAAGAGAAAGAGAGTTCGTTGCCTGTTGAGATGATGTTGTTTTTTGTGTAAGCATGGAGGCAGTAATTCTCGAAGGGACCGTCCTTTCTCTTTCTGCTAGTTGACCAAAAGCTGTGTACGCTACCGTTTAGTATTATAATAACTTCTGTTTCTGTCCATCTGAAAAAATTGTTTGGTTTCAATTTGTTTTCTTTTTTTTTTAATACACATATAATTGCATTTAAACTTTAATTTTGTAAAAACTAGAACATGTTTATCATCTATAAAAAAAAATTATTTTATATGTAAAAATTTATTTCATAATAATTTTAACCAAATATCTGTGTTTTAAAATAAACTGTAACTAAAAATATTTTTTTAAACTGTATTTTTAAAATTATTACTGTAAAAACTATTACAATATCAAACATACACTTTATTAAAGCACATGTTAATCATTTATAGTTGTTGTCTAATTGATGTAGATCTATATATATAGTTGTAATATTAGTTTGCATGTCTGCTATGTCATGGGGACCATAATTTTGAAAGTAAAAAAAACAATATTAATGCTCGGGAAATTATTTTGCATAATTAATAAACTTAAAAATATAAATTTTTTAAAAAAATAATTTCATCATGATAAATTTTTATTGCAAAATAAAGTTAATATATGGGTTCAATAAAATAAATTAAAAATTATATACTATAATAAATAATAATAAATTTATCAGTCTAAACCAAAAATTGAGTAAAGTAAAGATATAGATACATGTATCTAATCGTAAGTAGCTTTTCAAAAAAAATTATCTAATTATAGAACAATGGTTTTTTTTTTAAAGTGAGCCATTTTAAATAATAAGAAAATATATATTTATTGAGTCTAAAATCATTTTTCTTATTAAAGTATCTCCTGTCTAACACAATGTTTTAAACTTAAATCATTTTCATATAAAAAAAAACATATTTTATTATTGTTGAAGTATTTTATAGAAAAAAAATACAATTCAAATTGAATTTTCATGAATAATTTATTATTAGTATTGTTATTTTTATATTCCATATGTAATAGAAAATAAATTATTAAAATTTAAATAAAAAACTATAATATTTATTTAAGAACCGTGTAAAAAATTAAAGAGTATGTAAATCATTATAATAGTTTTTTTTTCAATAAAAAAAAAAACAAAAGGATATGAAAGGGTTGGGCACAACGCATGCCCCCTAATAGCAAGCGAGGTGGGCATGGGCTGGAGGTGAGGCCCACATGTTTGCCTTTATTTTTTTTTATTAAGAAAATAAATAATATGTCATTTTTTTTATTTTTTTAATAAAAAAATGAACAACTCATTTTTTGTTGAGGTGAACAACGTGTTGTTTTATTGTCTAATTTTCAACAACCCAATGAGCTGAAAACCAGGCAAAAACTCTCCTATAGTTTTTTGGAATAAATAACTTCTTTTCAACCAATTTTTATCCTAAAATACATATGAAAAATAACATACACAACTCCATAACCCTTAAAGAAGCTAAATAAAATGTTAAAATATTTTTTTTTAATAAATGCTATCCCTACATATCTCTTAAAAAAGTTACAACTAATAAAGTGGAGCAAAAAAAAAATAAACCAACTAAATATAGCTATTTGAAAAAAAATAACATGAAAATTATTAAGAATAAATAAAATACTTATTTATTTCACTCTAATACACTTGGTTTTTCAAATAGTATTTTTCATCGGAATATATATAATAAAAAAACTATATTTATGTCATTTAAAATAGTATTTTATTAATTTACCGTTTTAAAATAGCATCTCGCATGGGATGCTCTTAACATTTATTATCTATCTTGCATGGCAAAGACAAGCAGCCCCATTCATTAAATACCCCATATTTCGGCTGTATCCTCTTTGGCGGTTCTAACAAGTACATAGTGAATAACAAGGATGAATGCGAGGTTAATGAATAAATTTAAGAGAGACAAAATCAATTATAATCTGGCCCTGAGAATACTGGATCCCAGATTATTTTCGAATATGTCGTGGTCAAAAGCAATGAAGAAAATCAAGAGAGATAAAATTAGAAGAGTAGGATCAATGCTTGTTCGAAAAAATCCAATGTAGAAAACAGCTAGGCCCCTCAGGATGGTGGTAAAAATACCTCCGGAGATGGCATCCAAAGTCCAAAGATTCCCTTGAATCTTCATATTTACTTTCACAGAATCCAATTTATTGGGCATTGCATGACGTGCAGCACAATGAATCTTAACTCCATCTGGGCCAATTCGTTCTTGCCAAAATCTCAAAACCCAGATCAAGAACAGTCTAGTTCTGCACTTATTTGGACTCCTACCTCCAAATATAGTCGCATTGGGCTTCACAATCGCCCCCCAGTCCATCTTAGCACCACCCCCTCCCCTTCCTGGCTCCCAGTCCAAAGAACCATCAACTACAAGGTCTTCAAACTTGAGATCTTTGTCTCCCTCACTTCTTCACGTCCGAACATCTCAAACACAGAAACTGAAAAACCCTCAGTAAACCCCTACGATGCCACTTCCTTCCCACAACCTCAAATCTTAAAAGCATAGCAAATGGTAGGCCCACCAAGACACTTACTTCTTCCCATCATTCTCACCTCCATTGGTGCCGTCATCCTGTTCTCCCTCCACCAATCCATTCACCCCATCCCTAACCCTGATTTCATCCCAATCAACACCTTAATCAAGACCCCAAATCCCCAATTCACTCCTCAAGATTTCACGTTCCTAATCAAAGTTCTTGCTTTTAACCGCCTAGACTCGCTCTCCAGGTGCCTAGACTCCCTCTCCGCCGCCAACTACGGCGGAGACACTGTCCATCTCCACATCCACGTCGACCACTTTGCTCTCACCAATGAATCCCTCAACGTTATAGATAAAAAGCTTGAGGAATCGCGAAAAGTTTTGAACTTTGTTGATGGGTTTGATTGGAAATTTGGAAACAAAGTTGTGCATTATAGGACTGATAATGTTGGGTTGCAAGCTCAATGGCTAGAAGCTTGGTGGCCAAGTTCAGATCATGAATTTGCGTTTATTGTGGAGGATGATTTGGAAGTTTCGCCGCTGTTTTATAAATTTGTGAGGGGTTTGATTGTTAATTACTATTACAATGCGTCGAATTTTAGTCCTTCTGTCTATGGCGCTTCACTTCAGCGTCCAAGGTTTGTCCCAGGTACTATTTTCTTCTGTTTCATGTCTTTTTTTATTTGTTAGACTGGAAGTTTTAATGTTTAGTGTTGGGGCTTATAGGTTTTTTATTTGTTTTATCGGATTTTATGGTGATGTAGTGATGCTCGTTGCTTTAGAAATAGTGTGTAAGGCCTTGCATTATGTTAAAAGTGAACTTTGGGGGATAGTGAGTTAATTGCTAGGCTGAAATCTTTTCAATATTTTGCTTACGGCTGAAATTTATGTTGATCGGATGCGAGCTTTAAAAAATTTAAATTTGTATTTGCTTAAGCATATGTGAAGCAAGCTGATCCATACATTTCCAAGCTAAGTTTTTTCGCTGATTCCAGTATGATGTCTATGAATTACAATGACATCTAAACCAAGACGCATTTGTTTTGTTGTTGGTAGAATGTGCAATTTGCAATTTTCTTCTTCTCTTAGTTGAGCATTCTTATAAAAATCGTGTTGATTCTACAATCCTATTGCTTGCCCTTGGCCAGATTTTTCTTTTTTATCCTTTGGAGAGTGGTTTTGATCGATCTGGTTGCTGGTTACAGGTAAACATGGAAACAAAATACATTTGGATAGTGAAACACGTCTTTTCT
>Ga0325400_1002735_pt1 | contig 15642 bp, 4 predicted proteins | sample PopdelMetagenome_2_FD_205662 | JGI IMG/M metagenome (GOLD analysis project Ga0325400, IMG submission 205662) | Populus deltoides microbial communities from Bellville, Georgia, United States - Xylem-PdKOR-R1 | ecosystem: Host-associated > Plants > Phyllosphere > Stem > Wood/Secondary xylem... | reverse complement strand
ATGTATAAGAATTATGAACAAAAGCTAATTAGACATTGAAAAACACTGCAGCTAAACACTATTTATTCATTGAAACAATATTTTCATGATTTTATCTTTTCCACCAAAATTCTTAATATTGGCTATTGGGGCATTACATTCTTTATACAAGGCTATTAGTTATTATTAAATTGATTTGGGATAAATATATTTTTTTTTATTTTACAAGCACAGTGAAACAACTAAAATATTATTGGAAGCAAAAAAATTTAAACTGGCATTAACAAGTATTTTTAAAATGATTTTTTTGTTAATATAAAGTCAACTAAAATGATATTAAGGGGTTTATTTATCTTTTTATCATCTTAACTTACGAGCAATTTGTTATTCAACTAAATATAAAAAATAATAAGGAAACCAAAAAGTATACATCTTTTCTATTGGGTTATCCCAATCTCATAACTTGGATCGCAGGTTTGGTGGGAGAACCCGGGTTTCTCGGCCCTAATTATCGGCATTATAGGTTTTTCATGCTAATCAGGTTCACTTCTACTAGTTTTTTAGGTTTTATTTTCACCCAAATTTATATATATATATATTTAATGGACTGAAAATTAAATAATATTATTTGTACATCATTTTTCATGAAAAAAAATAATAATAACCATGCTCGCGGATGAGCACTTGTCCATAACTAGTGTCAAAGCTTTTTTGTTTTTTTGGTTAGAAGATGGTGTAAGGGTAACATGATAAAAGCACAATAACCATTTTATTTATCATTAAATATTAAAGAAAAAGGTTTTTATTGAATGCAATTGCATGAGATTTTTTCAAACAGAGGATTTAAGTTCAAAAGAGGTAGTATTTAGTTTTACTTCAAGAAATAAATTTAATTTTATTGTGAACTTGTTTTAAAGATGTTAGGTCTCTTCTGATAATGTGATACATATACTTTTATATAGGTTTTTTTTTATAAAAAAAAATTTAATAAATGCTTTTTGATGATTTCTTCATCTTTTTATCATAATCTTCCATAAAATTAAAAAAAAAAAGCATGAATTTGATATATGTTTATTTAAAAGTCACTTCAAAACACAATTTTAAAAACAATATAACCACAGTACTAAAGGGACACCTAAACTCGAAAAGTTGCAAGGACAAGCAAAAACATACTGAGCTGGGAAGAAGAACAAATTTACTAGCTTTGCTTCTCGAGTAAGAAAGCCTAAAAGTGCGGTTTGATGGGTGAAGAGGGGGCAAGAAACGTGGATGCCACCAATCAGGACACATATAAGAAAGCTGCCACTCCCCACTATCTTCCATTGAGTGAAAGCGATGTGCTATTCCCCCATTGTTACGTATCTCAATGATAAAAAGGATAGGGTTTGGAGAATGGTGTAATAATTATTTATAAAGTTTTTTTTTTTTTTTTGAAATATATTAAAATAATATTTATTTTTTATTTTTTAAATTTATTTTTAACATTGGCCTATCAAATAATAAAAAAATTAATTCTAAAAAAACTCTATTATTGAAAAAAGGAAAGGGAAGGATAAGCATTGAGTGGACAGGGAATTCTTCCATTAATTAAAATTGGACCCACAACAGTATTGTCTCAAGAGGGCATGCCGAGAGGAAGCTGTGGAGAAGCCAAATTGTCTAAGTAATCTCTCTTGCCCCAAATAATAATAATAATATTAACAATTTTTGTCTGAAGAGACGTGGACAGCTTTGAGTCACATAGCAATAACAAAGCGCAAGAATTAGGAAACCTCATCTGAGAAGAAATATTGGAATTATTTGATCCATTTTGGTTGTACTTTTTGTCCCAAATGTGTGAAAACTATAGAAATTAAAGCATGCAAAAAGGATTGTCCTTTTCTCTTTTAGGTTATGTTTATTTGTTTATTTGGTAAAATATTTTTTCTCCATATTTGATTTATCTAAAAAAAACTTGGTCAATGCAATATTTTTTACAATTAAAAGAAAAATAAATTTAAAATAAAAAAAACAACCTACATTCTCAATAAATAAAAATACAGTACAAAACTGTCATTGAGATAAAATAGTCTTTATCTGCCATAGACATTTTGTATAAGATTAAGATTTTATGTTTATATATATGAAATTTTATGTTTGTAACAATATAGATAAATCTTTCAATAGCTTCGAACAATAGTCAACCTCATATACACAATTTATTTTGTAATTTGTCCATAAGCTTTCTACTATTTATCACTTTACTATTTTATTGCAATTTAGAAAACTTTACTTTTTTTAATGCAATTTAGAAATCTCTTTATAACTTTTTGATATTTTTATTTTATTTTGCGTTTTTCCAGTTTATAGTCTTGGCATTACCCTTCTTTTCTTTTGAACTCGTTAGGATCAACTTTACAACTTCACATTATGTTTGATTAGCGAGGTTATTATCTACATCCACTCAAAATTAAGTTTCTAAGTATAGTTTCTCCTTAATGGATGGAAAAACTAAAGAATAGATAGCATATTGTTCAACAAATCAATGATTGATTAGTAGCTTGATGATAATCAATTATAAAATTATATGTCAAATAAACAGAATGACATACCTAGTGGGACAAGTTTGGTAACATCATTAATAAGCTTGTAATCATCGTAAAAAGACTAACTAGAAAGAATGTCGTTATAAAAACAATGATTAGTAAGTACATGAAACTAATTGAGGCCATTCAATATACATGCCACATGATGGCTCTTCTTCATTGACTAATTTCCCATAATAATAAAAGACTACATTTGGAAAAAAAGCTAGTGTCCATATGTAGTCCCTTATGCTCCCACCTTGTCAAATATCATTACCTCTACTAACTTCTGACTAATATATTGGTGCTTTTATACCTCTAACATAACCCTATACTTATCTTTTTTAGGGACCCGATGGCATGATCAGGTGGTCATAACCAATTTTCCAATCAACTAGTAGCGGCTCCTTCTATAGGAAATAGTCTTTTTATGATGATCCAAACCTATCTAACATGATTTAATGGATATCTTATTGAGGATGAAAAATACAACCATCATAATTTACCACAATAATAATGTGATAATAATAAGACCATGTAAGACAAAACTGATCAATTCAATCAAATCCAGAATGAGTTCTAATAAAGCATATCTAACACTTTTTTTATTCAGACACCTAGCGGTAAATCCCACCAAATTTTGTAATAACAAGCACTTTGATAGAAATGTTTAGAGCTTCTTAACTTCATTTTAAATGTTACATAACTATAGAGCAAGCATCGTAACATGCTCAATCCAATCTAGGAATGAACGCATATGAGGTCCAACATATCCTATAAGTTTATAAGTTACATGGCTTAACAACCTTATATATAACTAGCATAACCTATAATTAGGTAGTTCAATAGCCTATAAGTTGGCAATCTCAATATTTTTATATCTCAAACACTTATATGTTGCATCCAATTCTGAAAAGAATAAAACTATTTAAATTTAATCTTCTTTTTAAAGAGAATAACCAATCAATAAGGGAACACATTACTAACTTTACTAATTAATTGTAAATCTTTCTTGAAACTCATGTTATTTGATTCATCATTGACTAAAATTATCCCAAAAAAATGAAAGTTTACATGAGATCTTCTATAGAACAAATGTAGAAGTGAAATTGGCTAACTTGACCAAGATAGTCTAAGACCCAGGAGTTTCTATAAAAATATATGCTCTTAGTGTAAAGATTTTAATAACTAAATGCACTACAATGATAATAGAGTAAGAATGCATTATGTTAATTCTAGATGCGATACAGTAGAAACTAAAAACAAAAGGTTTGTGGGAACAAAATATTTTAATATCTACACCTTTATATTTGATGTTGCTCGATATGAAAAGATGTTGTCAAAGCAAGCAAACAATTAGCTATTTAGGGGAATATACCCTTTTAGCTATTTGAATGAGATTGTAATGGTCGTTTATGGTAGATTTGGGCTTTGATGAGGAATTTGAAAAATTTATACAATAGCTTATATCAGAAGATGAATTAAGGATAAAAAACCATTTGAGGTTGTTGCATTAAAAAAAAACTAAAAAAGACTAACAAACATATTGGTAAAGAAGCAACAACAACTGAAACGACTCATGAAAATAAAGAGTACTCATTTGAAATCAAGATAGTAGAAGATATATTCAATCAATTGATACAAAAAGGTAACTCAAACTCCTAGAAAGCATACAATTCAATTCATGGTTGATATTATTGCATGAGTTAACAACTAAGAAATTAGATAAAGTTTGGTCTTTAGCTATTTTTTATGGCATATAAACTAGATTAAATTTAGACTATATTAATGTTCATTTTCCAATATGACCTCTAAAAAAAGGTTTCGACTTCATTTATTTAATTAAGTATGTTTTACAGATTATATAAACATCAAATGGTAATATATAACAACATAATTTAAAACTAAAAAAATATATAACAACATAATTTATTGCAATTTAGAAATCTCTTTATAACTTTTTGGTATCTTTATTTTACTTTGCGTTTTTCCGGTTTATAGTCTTGGCATTACCCTTCTTTTCTTTTAAACTTGTTAGGATCAACTTTACAACTTCACATTATGTTTGATTAGCGAGGTTGTTATCTACATCCACTCAAAATTAAGTTTCTAAGTATAGTTTCTCCTCAATGGATTGAAAAAACTAAAGAATAGATAGCGTATAGCGAGGTTGTTATCTACATCCACTCAAAATTATGTTTCTAAGTATAGTTTCTCCTCAATGGAAGGAAAAACTGAAGAATAGATAGCGTATTGTTCAACAAATCAATGATTGATTAGTAGGTTGATGATAATCAATCATAAGATTATATGTCAAATAAACATACCTAGTGGGACAAGTTTGGTAACATCATTAATAAACTTATAATCATCCTAAAAAGACTAGTAAGAAAGAATGTCGCTATAAAAATGATGATTAGGAAGTACATGAAACTAATTAAGGCCATTTAATATACATGCCACATGATGGCTCTTCTTCATTGACTAATTTCCTATAATAATAAAAGACTACATTTTGAAAAAAAGCTAGTGTCCATATGTAGTCCCTCATGCTCCCACCTTTTTAAATATCATTATCTCTACTAACTTCTAACTAATATATTAGTGTTTTTATGCCTCCAATATAGTCCTATACTTATCTTTTTTGGGGACCCGATGACATGATCAGGTGGTCATAACCAATTTTCCAATCAACTAGTAGCGGCTCCTTCTACAGGAAAGAGTCTTTTTATGATGATCCAAACCTATTTAACATGATTTAATAGATATCCTATTGAGGATAAAAAATACAACCATCATAATTTAACATAATAATAATGTGGCAGTAATAAGACCATCTAAGACAAAACTGATCAATTCAATCAAATCCAGAATGAGTTCTAACAAAGTATATCTAACACTTTTTACACTTTTTTATTCATACACCATATATCTAACACTTTTTTATTCATACACCTAGGGGGCAAATCCCACTAAATTTTGTAATAACAAACACTTTGATATGAATGTTTAGAGCTTCTTAACTTCATTTTAAATATTACATATTTGTAGAGCAAGCATCGTAACATGCTCAATCCAATCTAGAAGTGAACGCATATGAGGTACCACCTATCCTATAAGTTTATAAGTTACATGGCTCAGCAACCTTATATATAACCAGCATAACCTATAATTAGGTAGTTCAATAGCCTATAAGTTGGCAATCTCAATATTTTTATATCTTAAACACTTATATTGCATCCAATTCTGAAAAGAATAAAACTATTTGAATTTAAACTTCTTTTTAAAGAGAATAACCAATCAATAATGGAACACTTTGCTAGTTTTACTAATTAATTGTAAATCCTTTCTTGAAACTCGTGTTATTTGATTCATCATTGACCAAAATTATCCCAAGAAAAAATAAAAGTTTAAATAAGATCTTGTATAGAACAACTGTAGAAACGAAATTGGCTGACTTGACCAAGATAGTCCAAAACCCAAGAGTTTCCATTAAAATATATGCTCTTAGTTTAAAGACTTTAATAACTAAATGCACTACAATGACAATAGAGTAAGAATGCATTATGTTAATTTTAGATGGGATATAGTAGAAACTAAAAACAAAAGGTTTGTGGGAACAAAATATTTTAATATCTACACCTTTATATTTGATGTTGCTCGATATGAAAAGATTGTAATTAGCTATTTAGGGGAATATGCCCTTTTAGCTATTTGAATGAGATTGTAATGGCCCGTTCATGGTAGATTTGGGCTTTGATGAGGAATTTGAAAAATTTATACAATAGTTTATATCAGACGAAGAACTTAAGGATAAAAAACTATTTGAGATTGTTGTATTACAAAAAACTAAAAAAGGTTAACAAACCTATTGGTAAAGAAGCAATAATAATTGAAACGACTCGTGAAATTAAAAAGTACTCATTTGAAATCAAGATAGTAGAAGATATATTCAATCAATTGATACAAGAAAGTAACTCCAACTCCTAGAAATCATACAATTCAATTCATGGTTCATATTGTTGCATGAGTTATCAATTAAGAAATTAGGTAAAGTTTGGTCTTTAGATATTTTTTATGGCATATAAACTAGATTAAATTCAGACTATGTTAATGTTCATTTTCCAATATGACCTCTAAAAAAAGGTTTTGATTTCATTTATTTAATTAATTATGTTTTACAGATTATATAAACATTAAATGGTAATATATAACAACATAATTTAAAACTAACAAAATACAAAGATATATATATATATATATATATATATATATATATATATATATATATATATAGTTTGTTCATGCATAATGTCATTTTCCTGTAACCCTACTTATTTATCCTTATATTACTAAAATATACAACTTAAAGGCTTCTCAAGCTTTGGTGAGGCCAGTATTAGAGGTTTAGCTAAAAAAGTCTGTATATATTAAAACGTACTATTAAAACCCAATTTTGGGTTATTCCTAAAAATTTATTTTTTTTCAAAATAAAATAAAATAAAGGTTGACAACGTGGAGAAAGCAGGCTGAGGAGGATTTCAAAAATACAGAAAAATCAAGCTGCAATTTTGGAGAAAATTCGAAGCCTAATTGGACCCCATTATGCTTAAAAATAAAGAAAATAAATACAAATTCAAGGTCAAATTAAATAATTAATTGATGAATTTGCATAAAAATTAAGTCCAAAGACATAATTAAATTTTTAATAAGCCAATTTAATTTAATCATAGGCCAAAATAAATTTTAATTATATTTAAGAATTAATTTGGGTCCAATTAAAGGATTTAATTAAGTGCAAGGACTTAATTATACTTTAAATGAGTCAAATTAATTTTATTAGGGTATTAATTGGTGAAAAATTAAGTTTGGGAGCCGAATTTGAGCTTAATTGAGAATATAATTTTAAGAGATCAAATTTAATTTTTACCAAGTTATTTGATTGAAATCAGGGGTAAAATTGCAAAAACATTGAAGTTTTGGGATCAATTAGGAGTCAAATTGAAAATTTTCGCAGTCAAGGACCAATCTGCAAAAGGCGCCGGACTATATGAGCTTAATTGACAAAAACCAGGGGTTGAATTGAATAAAATTGAAATTTTAATGGTAAATTAGGGGTTAAATTACAAAAATCTAAGATCAAGGATCAAAGTGCAACAGTCGTGTAAATACGGGGTTCAAATTGAAGTTCTACAAAGGCTAAATTGCACTAAATCAAACACTTAGGGTCAATTAAGGTTACAATGGAACAACAGTGAAAGATGAAGGACAACATTGAAGTTGGACAAAAATCCCTAATTTAACCCTAAACGACGCCGTTTTAAATTAAGAAAAAAGAACCAGACGACGCGTCGTCTGGTCACTATTCATTGTCTTCCCCGATTTTTGCTCGAGAATACTGCTTGGGTGACTACTTTTCAGGTGCATTTAATGCCTTATATGTCCACTAAAATTGATAACATATGAATGAAAATGGTAACTTGACATCCCTATATCCCCTAGTAAGGTCCGTTCAGGCTTATTAATATCACAACGGCCGTGACGCCGGTCTAAAGAGACTAACTCAGGCTTATTTTGAACCAACAGTTGGGATAATTCCCAACCAAATCAAGAGTTGAAATTTTTCCCTTGTAGACAAGACTACCCTCTTTAACCTCCTATAATAAGGGTGGATTTCATGGCCTGAGCATGAAGAAAATTGGGTCCAAAATCGGTAAAAAATCAGCCTCTCCCTAATTTTTTCCTCCCTAGCCGACACTACCCTCTGTTCCTTCTCTCTCTCACCGCTGCCTTTTCAGCCACCCACCATTCTCATTACCGGTCTGACCACCACCATTTCCATTATAAGCCGCCACTTGAACACCTCCGTTTAGCAACAGCGGCCGCAACTCTCTCTCTTCTCCTTCCTCTCCTCTCTTTCCCCTCTACAAATTTTCTTCTTCTTCCTTTTCTTTCTCTGTCATCCACCGCCAAACTCCATTGTTGTTATCACTAGCACCTCGTCACCCTTCACGCCTAGACCACTGCCGCACTAGGTAGCCTCCTTCTTCTTCATTTTTTATTCACAACGTGAACAGTAAACGTGAATTATAATTCACATCCTAACATTCACACATGAATAGTGGGCATGAATTATAATTCATGTCCACTATTCATTCAGTGAACTTTGGATCGGGTTGGGCCCGATTCGGATAAAAAAGAAAGGGAAAGAAAAATTTGTTGGGTCGATTTTGGCCCAATCTTTCTTGGGCTGGCCCAGCCCATATATATTTAATATATATTTATTTATAATATAATATATATTATAATATTATATTAAAAAAAATTCATAAAAATCCTTTCAAAAAAATTGTGATTTTCTCAAATGTTTTCCTACCAATTTTGCATAATATCAGATTGTATATTTACACTATAAAATACAAACCCGATATTAAAATACCCGACTTTCTCCAAAATATTTCTAAAATTAAAAAAAATTCAAAAAAAAATCTCAAAATTTTTAAATTAGTTTCCTTTTTCAAAAGATAAAAAGAAACAAACAAATTTGTTTCATGCATACGGCCAAATCCTAAAATATTTCCAAGCATATCTTTATAAAAACCAATATTGCATCTTTTTCATGTTTTAAAATGCAAAATGGATATCATAACCAATTTATGATCATCAATTAGACTTTAATATTTTTTGGGTATAAAATTACACGATAAAGTATACCATCAGGTATTAAAGATATAAGGTGTAAATAAAGACAATGCTAAAATTCAGACTTTAGGATGATTATGATTTAATTTGATAAGGTAGACACTCTCTCATGAAGAGAGATATGCCTTGAACCTTAGAAAAGACCAATAAATAGAAACCTGACATAGAAAAACAATCAAACAACAATGCAGCTTACTTTAGGTAGGGTGCATTAGGGGTGATGCTTCTTTCCCTTGCACAACAAGTCCGTTACCCAGACTCTCGCAGACCATAAGTTTCTAATGACCATAATACTAGGTGACGACTCCTAAACATTAATCAAATTTATGATTAAATCCAAAAACTTTTTCAACACAACACCTCATTAGGAGGCATGATAAAAGCCTCTGTCATCGCTGATGACATCGCGGCGCACCCCGCGACAGGTAACTTGTTGCTTTTCATCCATTAAAAGTCATCAAATCTCTTTCCTTTCAATAGCTTGATGAATGGTCTCATCTTCCTCGTGATATTTCAAATGAATCTTCTTAGTAAATTAATCTTGCTAATAAGTCTTTTTAATTCCTTTTTATTATGAGAATGTTGTGTTTTCATGATTGAATGTGCTTTATTCTTGTCTACCTTTATGCCTCGTTGATGAACTAAGAATACTAAAAAATTGCTTGCTCGCACACTAAATGTATTTTTTTAGTTGTGTATCGCCATCCATTCAAAGACAACACATAATTTATCTAGATGGATGGATTTTGATTTTGACTTTACCATATAAACTTCTATATAAACTTCTATATCATGATTGATCATATCATTGAAAATCAAGTTCATTACCCTTTGGTATATTTCATAAGCATTTTTCAACCTATATGACATTATTACTCATTCATATATCATATAAGAACCATGATATCAGAATACAGTCTTAGAAATATCTTTTTCAATAATGAAAATCTAGTTATAACTGGAATGATCATCTATGAAGCTGATTATTTCATTTCTAAATGTTGTATCGATCAATATATCAACCATTGATAAATGATATTCATCTTTTAGAGATACAAGATTTAGATTTTTAAAATACCGACATAATGTTAGATATCCATTTAGCAAATCTTATTCACTTGATATATCTAACTCATAAGAGTCATTCAGTTTCCTCCTTTACATGATCAATCATATTTGGAGCCATTTTTTATGGAGATTGTTTGTATGACTTAAACCCAAGCTTAATTTGCGAATGATATTTGACCAAACTTCTATCTAATCCAAGCGTTTCATCATAATCATAGGAAAAAAAATCTTTATACTTAAATTTATAAAGGCCAGTCTAGAGTTATCTTCAGTTTCGAAGTTATCTTCAATTAACGTCTTGAACTTCAACCTGTTTATCATCCATCTTTAATGGTGGTAGAAGAAGACTTTTCATATGCGTAAAATCAATTAATAATCTTGTTCTAATTCTATTGCACAAATTCTATTTTAGAGACCAATATGTCTACAGGCTTCATCAAAAGCATAAAAAAATGCTATTAGGTTATAATAATTTATTTAATCTTATGTTTTAATTTTTTAGCAATTTTTCTTCATTGCAAGTTATTTGACCTAGAAAAATATACTATAAATCATATGTGTTATCTTCTTGCTTTCCGAGAAGTCAATGGGCTTGCCCATGTTATTCATTACTATAAATTTGATTGGATTGACTTTATCGCTATATGATCATATGTTTTCCATCTTTAAATTAACCATGAATAATTTATCGTCTACTTTAACTATTTTAGTTGATCCATCTAGTAACTAAAACATTAGAGCTTGATGTAAGGATGGTGGCAAACACATAATAGCTTGTATTCAATTTTGCTCACGTACAAATTCTAGTATGACCTTGATTCTATAACAAAAAAAAGTTGAACTAGAGATTTTGAACCCAGTGATTACATCCACTTGTAACACCCTTATAGTGTCTATTATGCCCCTTACAAAATCTAAAATAACCAATTTTGATGGAATCATGTTAGCCTTGTTATAACCAATCTTAGTAATCAAGTATTAGGAAATAATATAGAGCAAGGTACCATTATCAACTTAAAATCCTCTATACTAGCACACCGTTAAAATTCATTTTTATTTATAAAGGCTTTAAATAGAAACTCATATCCAATGTTAGCTTAGGAAATACGAGTCCTAATTATTGTTCAACTAGTGGCTTTAACTAGTTGACTTTAATAATATGTGCCTTTTTTTGTATTATCTACACAATTACAATTCAAATAAGGTAGTTAACTAGGTTTGGGTTTAAAGTAATATAGTAGAGTGAACACCATGTTTATTGATGTGACTTTCTAATGGCCGCTCAATTCTAAGTTTGAAGGTTTTTCCAGTTGCTCATTATTTAAACCATTCTATATGTCTAATTATTGTATTAAAACTTAGAATTCTAGCTATTCAACCTTCTCCTAGTGTTTTTAAATCTTAATACAATAATTAGAGAGCTTATGCCATATTCTTCTCTTGTTACACAAAAAATAATGACTTTAGTCGATATTGTGGTGCTTTTTCCTTCTATTAAGCTTTTAAGGTATTGACCTAACATGTTAGACAACCTTTTTCCTATCATTGTGGTTGTTGATTGATCTTTGTATTTTTCTTAGTAGAATGATTTTTTTTTCATCTCGAGGTTGGTTCCTAATCTTAAGTTAATACTGTCATAGCCCAAAATTTTGACCCTTATTCTTTTTTTTCACATATTTTCAAAAGAAAAAAAAATGCATTTTCAATAAATCTAGTCAATTCTAATCATTTCATACTTTTTTCATCAATTTTTTTTCTAATTTTTGTGTGACTAGTTAAGTTATAAATATTCAAAAAATAGTCCAAATAAAAATGATGAAAAACATAGTAAAAATAAAATAAAAATAATAAAAGAGAAGGGTAGAAATACAATTGGAGATAAAAATTGAATAGATAATTGAATTTAACATGTCAAAGACTGAGTTCAAAAAGGTAAAAAATATCAAGAATAATTTAGGACGCAATTGAGAAAATAATTGATAAGAAAATGGGTTGAATATGTTGAAATTAAAAGAATTGAAGGACCAATGGTGAATTTGTAACAAGTGGCCAAATCTAGAGTTTAATTGATTTAATTAGGGATAAATTAAAGTGATAAAGGAGAATTAGGGTAAAATTGACCATAAAGCACAATTATAAAAATCATGAACTAAACTACAATAAGTAGCCAAATTCAAAAGTTAACCTAATTTATTTCAGAATGAAATTGAAAATAAGATCCAAAATTAAACCTTTAATAAAAATTCAAAATTCAAAAAGCCATGGACTGTAATGAAAAAAGATGAAGATTTTAAAGACTCATTTGAATTCTTGGATTTCTCAATAATGACATCTTTTTTACTACACTATTTATTTTCTTTTTCAAAATACAAATCACACTAACTATAATTTTTTCACCATTAAAACTAGCCAAAATCACATAAATACAGCCCCAAAATCCTAGTTCAATCCTATAAACTCAACCCCTCAATCCTAGAAACTTAGCCCTATAATCTCAGTCTTAACCCAATAATTTTAGATATTTTTTTCCAGTTAAAAACCAAAAACAACATAAAGACCATAAGAGGAAGAGCTTCCATTTCATTCCCCACTCTAATAATTAGTCATCCAAAATTATTTCTCCTGACTGCGACCACCAATAATACCTCTCCCAACTATACATCAACCATAACTTCTTTATCCATTTCCTTCCATTAATTCATCATAATAACCTCTCAGTAGCAGCCACCACAATTATCTTATTTAACCTATTAGCTCTATATTTTCTAATTCAATCAACCAAGTTCCTCTCCTCCATTCAGAAATTGACTAAGTAACCACCATCTAAATCCATAATGACAGCGCTGATATGGTGGCCATTATTTGCTTCTTTAACTAAACCTAAGACAACAATAAAAAACATCACCACACCACTTGCCCAACCCTGTTTTCCATCTGATTAACAAAGCCCATAACAAAACCACCACAAATTGCTTTTCTCCACCACAAAACATTGAACCCAACAATGATAGATCAACCTTGAAATTAGTCCGTAATAACCTCATCGCCTTTTCTCATCCCTAGTTATCGTCAACTGCAAAAGATAAAAAAACACCAGCATTCTTATCCTAGTTTGGCCAAACTCAAGCTCCCAAGTATCTATTTGTTGCTTGTATTTATTTTTTTTTGTAAGATTTGATACAAAATATGTGCTATATGCGCCATCACTGTCCAATTCCCTCCCCTACTGCCCACGTATGCAAGCCACGTGCTGCCACTACCTAGATTTGTTCAATTATTTTTAGATCAACTCTAGTCGCTTTCGAGACTATTTTTGATTTTCCATACACTGCCTTTGATTGATTATTAATTTTCCTATATAAAAGTTTTTATGATTGAACATGCATATATATGTTTAATTTGCATGTAGACTTGTATAAATTTATGTTTGGACTTGTTTTAATTTGGTGAGAATGAATCCAAATTTGAGTATGGACACATCTAAATTTGGTGAACATTAGTTTCGTTGTATAAGGTTGAAATTTATCTTTTACATTAGAATAATTATATGAGAAAATGTTTGATTTGTTTGTGTGAAAAAATATTATTTTTTTTCAAATGATTCATTTGCGTGTCTGATTCTATGGATGAAAATATACGAATGCTATTTGCTTGGATGAATTTATTTGCATTTTTATACATTTTATATTTTTATATGAATGTGAGTCTAAATATCCCTAATAATAATACTATTATAAAAAAATAAAAAAATAAAAAAAAAGTGATTTATTTTATAGGCATGAGTTTGTTTTTGATGTTGTGCAATATTCTTTCATGGATGAAATATAATAATTTAAACTGGGTGAACGTGATTCTACATAGGCTTAAATAAGTATGACTCGTACCTTTCAGACCTATTGTGGACTTAGTTAAAAGAATGAGGTAAAAGCCTAATTTTTACCATCCTTATGAGTCGAACCCTTATTTCACAAATGTCTAATTCGACATGTCTCCTTTTTTAAGAGGTTGACATCACATTTTTCAAAAACAATTTAATTGACAAGTTTTATTTTCTAAGGGATCAATGTCTTATTTTTCACAAATAATTAAAATAAATTGCAAATAAAGCTCAAAAGATAATTAAGACTTTTTATGGAAATTAAAAGATACATTTAAAAGAAAACACTTAATAAAAGATAACCTTTCATTTGAAAGGATACGATAAGGGCGACCTTATTCTTCCTTTAAGCATAACTAATCCCTTTTCTAAATCTCTATAGCCAATGTTTATTTTTAAGACTTTTAGTTCCTTGTAATTACTAGGTGACAACTATATTTTTCACATCTTTTATCTTTTATTTTGGAGAGTTCCATTTATTTCCAGGTGTGACAACATGGTTTGACAAATATTAAGGTGTTTGTTTTGTTTTGTTTTATATCAATAACCCTATTTATGATTCTAAGAAAGGACATTTTTAGTTCAAGCATTGTCATCAAGAAGTTAAAACCATGTTATTAGGAAGTTCAAAATTTGCCAGTAGAAAGTTTAGCCCTATCATCTGGAAGTTGCAGACCTATCATCTGGAACTTGAAGCCTTGTGATAAGGAAGTTTTAAGCCCTATCATTAGGAAGTTTGAAGCCTTGTCATTGATAAGTTTAAGCTTTATCATCTAAAGTTCAAACTATGCCATTTATAAGTCTAGCCCTGTAATTAAGAAGTTTAGGCTTTGTTATTAGAAAGTTAAAGCTTTGTCATTAGGAATTTAAACCCTGGTTATTAAAAAGTTTCAAGCTCTGTCATCATGAAGTTTCAAGCCTTGTCATCGAGAATTTAAAGCTCTGTAATCAGGAATTTCAAACCTTGCTATGAGAAAGTTCAAGCTATGCAATAAAAAAGATCAACAATGTTATCAAGAAGTTCAAGCTCTCATGTCAGAAATTTAAGCCCTTCAATTAGAGAGTTCAAGCACTATCATCAAGAAGTTTTAACCCTATTATCAGAAAGTCCAAGGTTTTCCATTAGAAAGTTCAACCCTGTAATAAGGAAGTTTAAGCCTTGTCATAAAAAAGTTCAAGTTATTTAGCTCAACTCTGATCTTTTACACAACACAATGTCACCACAACATTACTCCTCACAACAATCCTCTTAATTGATCACAAATCCTCATCATAACCTTTCCACTTCGTGAATCTCCACTCAACCAAACCCAATAAAAACCTCAATTTGAAATGAAACCTACCAAAATCAATTAAACCTCAGGTTACTAAGTCACCATGCACAAATTCTAGTCCATCTTTTGTCCAAAGATCCAACTTTCAAGTTAGTGTGTTTTTTGTTTTATTTCCTTA